>JAESFR010000053.1_pt1 | contig 275564 bp, 249 predicted proteins | sample 9266191 | NCBI WGS metagenome assembly JAESFR01 (sample SAMN14503063, study PRJNA617104) | algae metagenome | isolation source: Pleurocapsa minor HA4230-MV1 and co-occurring heterotrophs from cement on... | place: USA: Nuuanu Pali Lookout, Hawaii | collected 2009-07-20 | reverse complement strand
CTTAGTCAATACAGTGGTGATCGCCGCTGTCAATGTTGTTTTACCGTGGTCAACGTGACCAATCGTACCAACGTTCACGTGTGGCTTGGTACGTTCAAATTTGCCTTTTGCCATGATGTTTTCCTTTATTGATACTGAAATGCCAATAAATAATTGTGTGATTCACAAATTACGCGACGCGGATGACATCACCCTGTAACGCCACTACTTAACGATCTATGCTACCAAGCCCTATGTCACCACAGAGCAAAACTGGTGCCCATGGCGGGAATCGGACCCGCGACCTCTCCCTTACCAAGGGAGTGCTCTACCACTGAGCCACATGGGCGCTTCATGCCATACTTGCTGTTGGAGCGGGCGACGAGGTTCGAACTCGCGACATCTTGCTTGGAAGGCAAGTGCTCTACCAACTGAGCTACACCCGCACTATGCAGAACACCCAAGGAAGGCTCTCACCGTCCCGCTTAACTAACCGCCTACAGGCAATAAACTTTGGTGGAGGGGGCTGGATTCGAACCAGCGTACTCAGAGAGAACGGATTTACAGTCCGTCGCCTTTAACCACTCGGCCACCCCTCCAAAATCGACCGCGATTATCGCGGCAAATGCAATCAGCGTCAATGCCAACTGTATTTAATCTATGGTGCCGGGTATCGGAATCGAACTGATGACCTTCGCATTACAAGTGCGCTGCTCTACCAACTGAGCTAACCCGGCATTTCGGAAAGGCGCAACTATAGCACTTTTTTATAACTTTTATCTAGTGCTTTAAGATTTTTTTTATTCTCAGGCAAAAGATTGCGCATTTTTGATGTGATCGCTGGTGAAGATGTGCATTGCGGACACAAAATCACTTAACCACCTTGAGATGGGATTTCTTGGCAGCTGGGACATCTTTGGTTTCTGACACGGACACATCCGCCTTTTTACCAGGATCCGGCGCCTGGTCATCCGTGACTTCAAAAAACATGCCCTGGCTATTCTCCCTGGCAAACACCCCGGCTACGCGGCCTATAGGCACATAGATATGCTGCGCCACGCCACTGAAGCGCGCGGAAAACACTACAGCATCGTTATCGATATGCAAATCCTTGACGGCTGTGTAATTGATGTTGAGCACGATCTCCCCGTTCTTCACAAACGCCATGGGCACACGGGTTTGTGCATCCACCTTCACCAGCAGGTGCGGGGTCAATGCGTTATCGACACACCATTCATGGATCGCGCGTATCAAATAAGCCGTGGTAGGGATCAATGTGCTCATACTGACTTTTCCTTGAAAAAACAGCGCGGGAAAACATCACCGCGCTGCACATATTACGAATAACAAATTACTTGCGCATCGCTTTTTCTGATGGCGTCATTGCTTCAGCATACATCGGGCGTGAGAACAAACGCTCGGCATATTTCAGCAATGGTGCTGCCTGGTTAGGCAACTCGATACCATAATGGCCCAGACGCCACAGCAAAGGTGTGATCGCCACATCCAGCATGGAGTACTCGTCACCCATCAAATAGTTTTGCTTGCTGAAAATAGGCACCAGCTGGGTCAGGTTATCACGGATGACCTTGCGTGCACGTTCAACTTTTTCATCATCGCCGGATTCGATATCCTTGATATGGCTGAACAAGTCTTTTTCAAAGTTGTACAGATACAAGCGGGCACGGGCGCGCATGACCGGATCAGCCGGCATCAGTTGCGGATGCGGGAAGCGCTCATCAATATACTCATTGATGATATTGGCTTCTGACAATACCAGGTCGCGCTCGACCAGCACAGGCACTTCGCCATAAGGATTCAAAATAGCGAGATCTTCAGTTTTATTGGTGAGGTCGACATCAATGACTTCAAAGTCCATGCCTTTTTCGAACAGTACGATACGACAGCGGTGGCTGTAAGGATCGACAGTACCCGAATACAATCTCATCATAATCATTTTTCCCTATAAAAAAAGACACCAAGGCCTAAGCCCTGGTGTCGGACTTGGTTGCTGGTTACCGAATATCTTTCCAGTATTCAGCTTTGATCTTCTTCACCAAGACTAACAGCACGGACAAGAACAGCAGCACCACAACACCAATCCACAAGCGGGACTGTTTTGCAGGCTCAGCCATAAATGCCATAAAGTTGGTTAAATCACCTGCAAACTGGTCATATTCCTCAGGACTCAATTTACCGGCCTTCTCCAGTTTCAACGTATGTGTTTCATGATCCAGCACTTGCACACCTTGCAGTTCATAAAGCACGTGCGGCATAGCCACTTTGTCGAACACCAGGTTGTTCCAGCCAGTTGGACGGCTGTCATCCTTGTAGAAACTACGCAGATACGCATATACCCAGTCGGCACCACGTGCACGAACCTCAACACTTAAATCCGGTGGTGCTGCGCCGAACCACTTCTTGGCATCTTTCGGATTCATGCTGACACGCATGGTATCGCCCACTTTCTCACCTGCAAACAGCAAGTTATCCTTGATCTGCTTGTCGGTCAGGCCGATATCCTGCAAGCGGTTATAGCGCATGTAATTGGCGCTATGGCAGTTGAGGCAGTAGTTCACGAAGATCTTGGCACCACGTTGCAGAGACGCCTTATCACTCATGCTGATAGGCGCAGTCACATCGATATGCACTTCGTTGGCCACGGCCGTACCAGCCCCCAGCAATGCCAGACTGGTCAATGCCTGAATAAATAATTTCTTCATCATTTGTATGTCACCCTTTCCGGCACTGGTTTGGTTTTGTCTTTTTTGGTGTACCAGGGCATCAATACAAAGAATGCAAAGTAAACCACCGTACAAATACGGGCGAACACGGTTGCACGGTCTGCACGCCCCAGCCACGGACCAAACTGACCCCAGACATCACCCGGTACAGTACCCAGGTAGCCCAGAATGACGAAGCTGATGACAAACGCAGTCAACCAGCGCTTGTACAATTTGCCGCGGTAGCGAATCGATTTCACCGGGCTTTTGTCCAGCCATGGCAGGAAAGCAAACGCCACCACTGACAAGCCCATCGCCACTACGCCAGGGAACTGTGAAATGCCAATCGGCGGGACCGCACGCAAAATGGAGTAATAAGGCGTGAAATACCAGACCGGCGCAATGTGCGCAGGCGTTTTCAACGGATCAGCCGGTACAAAGTTGTTGGCTTCAAGGAAGTAACCGCCCATTTCCGGCATAAAGAACACGATGGCAAAAAACACCATCAGGAAAGCGACTACGCCGACCAGATCTTTTACCGAATAATAAGGATGAAAAGGAATGCCATCCAACGGGATACCTGTTGCTTTATCCTTATGCGCCTTGATTTCCACACCGTCAGGATTGTTGGAGCCCACTTCATGCAAAGCCACGATATGTACCGCAACCAGGCCCAACAGCACCAGTGGTAACGCAATCACGTGGAAAGCAAAGAAACGGTTCAATGTCGCATCAGACACCAGGTAATCACCACGCAACCACTCGGACAGATCCGGGCCGATAAACGGCACAGTGGAGAACAGGTTCACAATCACCTGCGCACCCCAGTAGGACATCTGACCCCAAGGCAGCAGGTAGCCGAAGAACGCCTCACCCATCAACACCAGGAAAATACCTACACCGAACAACCAGATCAGTTCACGCGGTGTTCTGTAGGAACCATAAATAATGCCACGGAACATATGCAGGTAAACCACCACGAAAAACATGGAAGCTCCGGTAGAGTGCATGTACCGGATAATGTTGCCGCCAAATACATCCCGCATGATGTATTCCACCGAAGCAAAAGCCAACTCGGCATCCGGCTTGTAGTTCATGGTCAGGAAGATACCGGTGACGATTTGCAGCACCAGCACTAATAAAGCCAATGAACCGAAGAAATACCAGAAGTTGAAGTTTTTCGGTGCGTAATACTCGGTAAGGTGTCCTTTGATGGTACTGGTCAGCGGGAAACGGGCATCTACCCAGTCCAGCACGCCAGCGGCAATAGTTTTATTATTATTTGCCATGAATTAAGCCTCCGCCTTTTTATCATCACCAATCAAGATGGTGGTTTCTGTCAGATACTGGTGTGGCGGCACGATCAGGTTGGTTGGGGCTGGAGAGCCCTTGAACACCCGGCCGGTCAGGTCGAACTTGGACCCGTGGCACGGGCAGACGAAACCGCCTGGCCAGTCTGCTGTTTGCACGAAATTATCGTTAGGCGAACAGCCCAGGTGTGTGCATGTACCCAACATGACTGCAAACTCCGGCTTGATCGCGCGCGCCTTGTTCTTGCAGTACTCAGGTTGTTGTGGCACTTCCATATTCGGGTCAGACAGATCCCCGTCGTGTTTGTCCAGCTTGGCCATCATTTCTGGTGAGCGACGCACGATCCATACTGGCTGACCGCGCCATTCGGCCGTCATTTTTTCACCTGGTTTCAGCTTGCTGATATCGACTTCAACCGGCGCCCCGGCAGCTTTGGCGCGCTCACTCGGCAGCATGCTGCCGACGAACGGAACCGCCACAGCAGCCACCCCGACTGCACCGGTGGCAGCAGTTGCTTTCACCAAAAAATCACGTTTTTGCAAATCCACCTCAGATGGTGCGCAAAACGACAAACAGTTGTTGTCGATTTTGTTTTCTGACATTGGCTTCCTTAATCTACCCTTTTGAGGTAACAGTTAGATCAAAACTTGAGTCGCGATTATACATTTTCCGCATGCACAATCCAAATTTAATTCAATAACTCATTGATATTTATCAATTAAATAGGATTTTCCACTTCTATATAAACGTGTTCAATCTCAAAATTCCCGGCCAGCCACTGCCCAAGTGCCTGTATGCCGTAACGTTCTGTTGCATGGTGACCAGCAGCAATATAGGCAGTACCTGTTTCCTGCACCGTATGCCAGGTGGGTTCGGATACCTCACCGCTGATAAACACATCGATATTGGCAGCTACTGCTTGCTGGATATAGGATTGTGCGGCACCGGTGCACCAGGCAACGGTACGTACTTTGCGGCCAGGCTCACCCAGAAGTTGCGCCTGGCGGTTTAACTTTTTACTGACATGGGCATTCAATTGCTGCAGCGAGAGCTCTTCAGGCAATACGGCCATCGGCAGCATATTCTTGTCATCCAGATAGCGTACGATAGGCCAATCCAGCACTTTTCCCAGTTGCACGTTATTACCTACTTCAGGATGCGCATCCAGCGGCAAATGATAAGCCAGAAGGCTGATATCGTGAGTGAGCAGTCGCTTCAGGCGCCTTTGCTTGATGCCCGTGACTTCTGCAGCTTCTCCCTTCCAGAAATAACCATGGTGCACCATGATGGCATCTGCATCCGCCTCTATCGCAGCCTCAATAAGTGCCTGGCTCGCAGTGACGCCGGTGACTATACGCCGCACTTCCGGCCGGCCCTCCACCTGCAATCCGTTCGGGCAATAATCCTGAAATTTGCTAACTTGCAAAAAATTAGCCAATTCACTAACAAGACGATTCAATTCCATCTCTGACTCTCATATACTGATCAATTATTAAGACAACCATTTATTGCGACCATGCGACAACTTTGGACTATATTCTCACAAGCCGTCACCGTCTGCCTCGGCATCCTCTTTGTGTTGAAATTATTTTATCCCAACCTGCTGGTGCCAACGAATGGTCAAAAGGTCATTCTTAAAGAAGCGGCTTCCAGCCACTCGACGGCGGCCATTGCAAAAACAGGTTACCGCAGCGCCGTCAGTAAGGCGACCCCTTCGGTGGTTAATATCTTCACGACTGCACATATCAGCCAGGATCCGCACCGTGCGTTGAAGAATGATCCCTTATTCCGCCATTTCTTCGGTGAGGAAATGGAAGAAGAAGACGAACAGCCGGAAAACAGTCTGGGTAGTGGCGTTATCGTCAGTGCCGATGGCCTGATCCTGACCAATAATCACGTGATCAGTTCGGCTGATCAGATCGAGGTAGCATTAAGCGACGGCAGCAAATCGTCGGCCACTGTGGTGGGTACGGACCCGGAAACGGATGTGGCGGTACTCAAGATCGATCGCAAAAACTTGCCTGCCATCACCTTCAGCAATAGCGAGCAAATGAAAGTAGGCGATGTCGTGCTGGCGATCGGTAACCCTTTTGGCGTCGGCCAGACAGTGACGCAAGGGATCATCAGCGCCTTGGGGCGCAACCATCTGGGCATCAATACATTTGAAAACTTTATCCAGACAGATGCTTCCATCAATCCTGGCAATTCCGGTGGTGCATTGATTGACACTAACGGCAACCTGATCGGCATTAACAGCGCCATCTATTCACGCAATGGCGGCAGCATGGGCATAGGCTTTGCCATTCCGGTCAGCATTGCCCAGCAAGTGATGGAGCAGATCACGTCCAGCGGCTCGGTCACACGTGGCTGGATAGGCATAGAAGCGCAAGATATTACGCCTGAACTGGCTGAGTCTTTTAACCTTAAGAGTATCAATGGCTCACTGATTGCAGGGGTATTGCTTGATAGCCCGGCAGATCGTGCCGGCCTGCGCCCCGGTGATATCCTGACCGCGATCAACAAGAAACCGGTGACCGATAGTCAATCGATGCTGAATATCATCGCCATGCTGAAACCAAGCGAGAAAGCCACTTTATCCATACTGCGCAATGGCAAAAAAGTAGATATAGACCTGCTGGTTGGTAAGCGCCCACTGCCGAGCAAACTACCGAAATAAAAAGCAGATTTAAACAGAAGAGGCGCTGGTATCGCGCGCAGGCAGCCAGCGCACCACCAGCAGCCCGGCTTCATACAGAATCCATAGCGGGATAGCCAGCATGAACTGGGAAACGATGTCCGGCGGGGTGAAAATCGCACCAAGCACGAACGCCCCGACAATCACGTAAGAGCGTGCTTCTTTCAGCTGCTCCAGAGTCACCCAACCCATCAGCGCCATCAGGATCACCGCGATCGGCACTTCAAACGCAAACCCGAACGCCAGGAACATGCCCATCACAAAATCCAGGTATTCCGCAATATCCGTCATCACGGCAACGCCTTGCGGTGCACTGCCGATCAGAAAGCCAAACACCACCGGAAACACCGCGAAATAAGCAAATGCCATCCCGATAAAAAACAGGATCAGCGAGGCGACCAGCAAAGGCAGCAGCATGCGCTTTTCATGACTATACAAGCCGGGCGCTACAAATGCCCAGCACTGATAAAGCAGCCATGGTAGGGCCAGCAGAAAAGCCGCCAGCATGGTGACTTTCATCGGCACAAAAAATGGCGTAGTCACCGCTGTGGCGATCATTTGTGCGCCTTGCGGCAACTTTGCCAGCAACGGCGCTGCCAGCAGGCTATATAGTTTGTCAGCGAACGGGAACAAACCGACAAAGACCAGCAATAATCCGGCAACCGCACGTAACAGGCGGTTGCGCAATTCGACCAGGTGGGAAATGAAATTTTCAGTAGGCGTCATACACTAAAGCTCATCCAGCCTTAAGACTACGGCTCAAACATATCTGTTGTATCGCCACCTGTTTTGGGTTTTGGCTTGCGCGGCCGGCGTACTGTTTTGGCTGCTTCAGGGGCTATCGCAGCAGCTGGTTCTGCTGACTCTTTTAAAGATCCGGCAGACTCACTCTCACTGATAGCCGCTTTGCTACGACGACGAAGTGCTGCTGGAGTTTTTTCACTTACAGCAGCCTCAGCCTTAGCTGCACGTGGTTTGCGCGGCTTTTTGACCGCTGCGGGCTTAACCGCATCCATTTCAGCCATGCCGGTTTCAGCCGTTTTCGACTCAACTAACTCCGCTTCCACCGGCTCAGCCAGCGGTTCAGAGGGCAAAATACTGCGCTCGATATCGGTGTAATGTTGCTGCATGCTGGACTGCACTTCCTGCTGGAGTTTTTGCAGTTCGGCGAAACGTGACTCACGATTGACTTCATCTTTCACCTGCGCGACAAAACGCTGCAGGCGACCAAAAAAAGCGCCCGCAGTGCGGGCGACTTTTGGTAATTTTTCCGGCCCGATCACCAGCAATGCGACAACGGCGATGACCAGTAATTCAGAGAAAGAGATATCAAACACAGCGAGGCAGATTATTTCTGTTTATCAGACAGCTCATCCGGCTTGGATTCGCCTTTACCTTCATTGACGGCTTTCTTGAATTCATTCACGGCGCCTCCGACATCACTGCCTATATTACGCAGTTTCTTGGTCCCGAATACCAGCACCACGATCAACAACACGATCAACCAATGCCATACACTGAAACTTCCCATCATGTTCTCCTAAAATGCCTTAAGTGTTTATGCGAACAGCTGCCTTTATGCCGCAGCGCCACCACCATAAACATGCAAATGAATATGAAAGACTTCCTGCCCGCCTTCGCGGCCCACATTCATCAACGTTTTGTAACCGACTAACCCCTGCTCAGCGGCCAGCTTTGGTGCCAGCAGCAGCATCCCCCCCAGTAAAGACTGGTCTTCTGCAGCACAGTCTTTCAATGTTTCGATATGCTTTTTAGGTACGATCAGAAAATGCACCTTCGCCATCGGGCGGATATCATGAAACGCGATGACATTATCATCTTCATAAATGGTTTTGGAAGGTATGCTACCAGCGGCGATCTTGCAAAAAATACAGTCAGTCATTCTGCCCTGCTCGCTTTCTCTACAATCCCGGATAGTCCTTCGCGCCTGGCCAGCTCATCCAGCACATCCTGCGCGCTCAACCCGGCATGGCTCAGCATCACCAGCGTGTGAAACCATAAATCAGCGGTTTCATAGATGATCTCGTCTTTATTGCCATCTTTGGCAGCAATGACAGTTTCGGTGGCTTCTTCACCAATCTTCTTTAAGATGCTGTCCAGACCTTTGGCATACAGTTTGGCCACGTAGGAAGAAGACGGATCAGCGGATTTTCGCGCTTCCAGCAGCTCAGACAATCGATTCAATACATCACTCATGATAAATTGCTTTCGGGTCTTTGATCACCGGCTCAACTGTCACCCAGTCTTCGCCTTGCAATTGCTGGAAAAAGCAATTGTGACGCCCGGTATGACAAGCGATACCGCCTTGTTGTTCTACCGAAATCAGCACTACGTCATTGTCGCAATCCAGGCGGATATCATGCACGATCTGTGTATGGCCGGACTCTTCGCCTTTGTGCCAGAGTTTTTTGCGTGAGCGGGAGTAGTACACGGCATGACCGGTCTCGCGTGTAAGCTGCAACGCTTCGCGATTCATCCAGGCAAACATCAGAATCTTGCCGGTAGCCTGCTCCTGCGCAATGACAGGTACCAGCCCTTCATCGGTCCAGGCTACTTCATCCAGCCAACTCATCGTATTTCTATCCCATGTTGACGCATATAGTCTTTCGCCTGCTGTACAGTGAATTCGCCATAGTGGAAAATACTTGCCGCCAGCACTGCATCCGCCCCACCCAGTGTCACTCCATCGACCAGGTGCTGCAAGTTACCAACCCCGCCGGAAGCGATCAATGGTACATCCACGGCATCACTGATGGCTTTGTTCAGGGGATTGTTAAATCCTATTTTGGTACCGTCACGGTCCATGCTAGTCACCAATAACTCACCGGCACCGAGGCTGACCATCTTGCGCGCCCATTCGACCGCATCCAGTCCCGTCGGATTGCGCCCACCGTGAGTGAAGACTTCCCACTCAAAAGGCTGGTTATCTACTTTTTTGGCATCGATTGCGACCACTATACATTGTGAACCATAACGGCCGGCGGCATCTTCCACCACCTGGGGATTCAACACGGCGGTGGTATTGATGCTGACCTTGTCAGCGCCCGCATTAAGCAATCTTCGCACATCCTCTACTTTGCGCACCCCGCCACCAACCGTGAGCGGGATGAACACCTGCTCGGCGACACGCTCGATAATATGCAGGATCAGGTCACGGTCATCGGAACTGGCAGTGATATCAAGAAAAGTCAGCTCATCCGCGCCCTGCTCGTTATAGCGCTGAGCAATTTCGACCGGGTCCCCGGCATCGCGCAATTCAAGAAAATTGACACCCTTGACCACGCGGCCATTCGTCACATCCAGACAAGGGATAATGCGTTTAGCACACCCCATTACGCATTGAGCTCGTCGGCCAGCTTTTGCGCTGCAGAGAAATCGAGTGACCCTTCGTAAATGGCACGGCCAGTGATGGTACCGATGATACCTTCTGACTGGACTGCGCACAGTTTGCGCACATCATCCAGATTAGTCACACCGCCACTAGCAATCACTGGAATGGTCAAGGCTTGCGCCAGGGCTACTGTGGCCTCTATATTCACGCCGCTCAGCATGCCATCACGGCCGATGTCCGTGTACACAATACTTTCCACACCGTAATCTTCAAATTTCTTTGCGAGGTCAATGACATCGTGTCCGGTTAATTTCGACCAGCCATCCACTGCCACTTTGCCGTCTTTGGCATCCAGGCCGACCATGATCTGGCCGGGGAATGCGTAGCACGCTTCATGCAGGAAACCCGGATTCTTCACGGCTGCAGTGCCGATAATGACATAGCTGATACCGTCATCCAGGTAACGTTCTATCGTATCTAGGTCACGGATACCGCCGCCCAGCTGGATAGGGATATCCCCACCCACTGCAGCCACGATGGATTTGATGGCGTTTTCATTGACAGGCTTGCCGGCAAACGCGCCATTCAGATCGACCAGGTGCAAACGTTTGCCACCTTGTTCGACCCAGTGTTTCGCCATTGCCGCAGGGTCTTCGGAAAATACGGTGGATTCTTCCATCAGCCCCTGCTTCAAACGTACGCAGTGACCATCTTTTAAATCAATTGCCGGGATAATTAACATGCTGTTCAATATTGAAATATAACGAGTTTTTTACAAAAGTTCTGGAAACGCAATCATGGTTTCCAGTTTACAAAATTACGCAAAAGTTGCAAGCCTGATTCTGCACTCTTTTCCGGGTGAAATTGCACGGCAAATACATTGTCACGCGCAATGGCACAAGTATAGTCGAACGGGTAAGCGGTGGTCGCTGCGGTTAATGCTGAATCCACCGGGTCTACATAGTAACTGTGGACATAGTAAAAACGCGCCTGATCAGCAATACCTTGCCACATGGCATGTGCACCACGCTGGTGAACCTGGCTCCAGCCCATATGCGGCACTTTCAGTTTGGCGCCTTGCGCATCCACCATCTTCTCGGCAGGAAAGCGCTTCACCTCACCCGGATAAATACCCAGACCAGGCACGTCACCCTCTTCAGAATGATCGAACAGCATTTGCAAGCCTATGCAGATACCGAAAAAAGGTTTTTGCCTGGTGGCCTCGATCACTGCCTGGCGAAGGCCACGTATATCCAGTTCGCGGATGCAGTCCGGCATTGCGCCCTGACCGGGGAATACCACGCGCTCAGCCGCGGCAATCTGTTCCGGGTCACTGGTGACCTCTATGCTAACTTCCGGCGCCACTGTCTTGAAGGCATTGGCCACTGATCTTAAATTACCCATGCCGTAATCAATGACGGCCACTTGCAAACGATTCATGTATTGACTATCGACTTTATAACGAGCCTTTGGTTTATAAAGAGTCCGAGGTTTATAGCGAACCTTTGGTGGATGGCATCATTCCGGCCATGCGTGGGTCCGGCGTAATCGCCATGCGCAATGCACGGCCAAACGCTTTGAAAATGGTTTCGGCCTGGTGGTGCGCATTGTGACCTTTAAGATTATCAATATGCAAGGTAATCAATGAATGATTCACGAATCCCTGGAAAAACTCGTAGAACAAGTCCGCATCGAATTCACCGATCATGGCACGCACAAACTTGCAGTCGAATTCCAGGCCAGGGCGGCCGGACAAATCCAGCACCACACGGCTCAGGGCTTCATCCAGCGGCACATAGCTGTGCCCATAGCGCGTGATTCCCTTTTTATCACCCAGCGCTTTTGAAAAAGCCTGGCCGAGTGTGATACCTATATCTTCCACGGTATGGTGGCCATCGATATGCAAATCACCCTTGGCATGCACTTTCAGGTCTATCATGCCGTGGCGGGCAATCTGGTCGAGCATGTGATCTAGAAAACCCAGGCCGGTTTTTAAGTCTGACTGACCGGTACCGTCCAGGTTAAGAGCGACTGTAATTTGGGTTTCGAGTGTGTTGCGCGTAACTTCAGCTTGGCGTGACATAGGGGAAAAAGTAATCACTAGGATTTAGCAAATAATGCAGCCATTTTACAGCAAGTCTTACTTGACTGGCAAAACCTGTCAAGAAAAACAAAAAAGCAGCCCGGATGGACTGCTTTTTTATTGTATTGCTACCCTGAGATAGCAAACAAGGAATTACTTAGCTTCTTCTGCTGGTGCAGCTTCAGCGGCTGGAGCAGCCTCTTCAGTTGCAGCCGGTGCAGCTTCTTCAGTAGCGGCAGGTGCTTCAGCAGCAGGTGCAGCGTCAGCTGGAGCAGCTTCTTCAGTTACTGGTGCTTCAGCAGCAGGTGCAGCTTCTTCAGATTTTTTGCCCAACAGGGAGAATACCAGCACTGCAGCAACTGCAGCAATGATCCATGGCAGCAATTTATTACCGCCTTTAGCAGAAGTACCTGAACCGTGAGCGATCTTGGTGATTTCTGAAGCAGCAGAAGCTGGGTCAGCAGCACCGTAGATAGCAGCACCAGCAACAACGATGTCAGCACCGGCATCAACTACTTGTTTAGTAGTTGCAGCCTTAACACCACCAGCTACAGATACTTTAGCGCCAGTTTTCAGGCCGGAAACCAGGCTCAGGTCAGCAAAAGGAGTATGGCCGGCAGCTTGTTGGTCCAAACCAGTGTGTACGCCAATGATGTGCGCGCCTAATTTAACAACTTCCAGAGTACGTGCTTTTTTGTCTTTAACGTTGATCAGGTCGATTTGCGCTTCTTTGCCGTATTTGTTGGCAGCATCGATTACGCCTTTGATCGTACCTACATCTGCAGTACCCAAAACGGTACAAATGTCAGCACCTGCTTTGTAGAATGGCTCAGCTTCGTAGAAGCCAGCATCCATGGTTTTCAGGTCAACCAAAATCTTGTTGTTTGGGAATTTTGAACGCAATGCTTTCAACAGTTCGATACCGTTATGCTTGATACAAGGTGTACCAATTTCCAGGATATCAACGTGTGGCGCTACTTTAGCTGCCAAAGCGATAGTTGCGTCAAAATCCAATGAGTCTAATGCCATCTGGGTTTGTGCCATTTTTCTTCCTCCGAGTTTGCTCTATTTTAAATCCAATGAACTCTTGCGCAGCAATGATGCAAACGCAACCCTCACTGCACATTTTGTACAATAGCGTGCATCATAACCGTATTTCAAACAAAATGACAATATTGCGTCATATTTTTTTCTAGCGTATGAATCATTTAAGCGATGTTAGGCAGTAAATTGCTACAAATACTTTACTTTTAGCGACATCAGGCATGCAAAAGTGACTTTAATGCCTGTATCAATGCCTGATTTTGTGCGCTATTACCTATGGTTATGCGTAAAAAGTCCGCAATCCGAGCCGGCTTTTTGAAATGACGCACAATGACAGCTTGTTCGCGTAAACCGGTGGCAAGTTGCTCGCCTGCAATGCGCTGATGACGGGCAAAGATAAAATTAGCACCGGATGGCAACACTTCAAAGCCCATGCCCTGTAATTCATCGACCATTTTTTCGCGGTCCGAAATCACTTGTTGACGCGTTTGCTGGAAATAAGCCTCGTCCTGTATGGCAGCAATTGCCCCTGCTTCAGCAAAACGGTCAATCGGGTAGGAGTTAAAGCTATCCTTGACCCTGATCAACGCTTCGATCAGGCTGGCATCACCTAATGCATACCCAACACGCAGGCCGGCCAAGGAACGGGATTTGGAATAGGTATGCGTCACCAGCAAGTTGGGGTAACGCCCTATCAAGGCCACGGCAGATTCGGTCCCGAAATCCACATAGGCTTCGTCAATCACCACCACAGAACCCTGGTTGGCCTGTAGCAATCGCTCAATCTCGGCCAATGCCAGCGGGATACCGGTAGGCGCATTCGGGTTGGGGAAGATGATACCGCCATTAGGGCGCAGATAATCATCAATGGCGATGCCGAATTGCTTATCCAGCGGCACGGTTTCATATTGAATGCCATACAGCCCGCAATACACAGGATAGAAACTATACGTAATATCCGGGAATAGCAAAGGCAAATCATGCTTAAGCAAGGCCTGGAACACATGGGCCAGCACCTCGTCTGAACCATTACCTACGAATACCTGGCTGGCCTGCAAACCATGATATTCGGCAATCGCTGTTTTCAAGCGGCTGGAATCGGGATCGGGATACAACCGCAGACTATCTGCGGCTTCCGCCTGCAAAGCAGCGATCACCTTGGGGCTGGGGCCGTAGGGATTTTCGTTGGTGTTCAGCTTGATCAGGTTTTGAATCTTGGGCTGCTCCCCCGGCACATAAGGTGTCAGGGTATGCACGATAGGGCTCCAGAGTTTACTCATATGGCAAACCTTATTTCAGCCGGTATTCGGCACTGCGTGCGTGTGCTTGCAGGCCTTCACCGTAAGCCAGCGTTGCAGCGATCTTGCCCAGAGTTTGCGCACCTTCACTGGAAACCATGATCAGGCTGGAACGCTTCTGGAAATCATAGACACCGAGTGGCGAACTGAAGCGCGCAGTGCGTGAGGTCGGCAGAACGTGGTTAGGCCCGGCACAATAATCACCGAGGGCCTCACAAGTATCCCGCCCCATAAAGATGGCTCCGGCGTGCCTGATTTTTTTACTGAATGCCAGCGCGTCATCCATGGACAGCTCCAGGTGTTCAGGCGCGATGAAATTACAGATATCGGCGGCTTCCTGCAAATCTTTCACCTGTATCAATGCACCTCGGTTTTGCAATGAGGTGCGGATAATATCCTGCCTTGGCATCTCAGTGACCTGACGCTCAATGCTCGCCTGTACCTGATCAAGGAATCCGGCACTCGGTGACAGCAATATCGCTTGTGCCAGTTCATCATGCTCGGCCTGGCTGAACAAATCCATCGCGGTCCAGTCGGGATTGCTCTTGCCATCACTGATCACCAGTATCTCGGAAGGCCCGGCCACCATATCAATACCTACCACACCGAATACCCGGCGCTTGGCGGCAGCCACATAGGCATTACCAGGACCGACAATCTTATCCACTTGCGGCACTGTTTCCGTACCATACGCCAGCGCACCCACAGCCTGCGCACCACCGATACAGAAAACACGGGTGACACCACAGACGGCAGCGGCAGCCAGCACCAGTGGATTCTTCTCGCCATGGGGAGTGGGCACCACCATGATCAATTCCTGCACGCCGGCCACCTTGGCTGGAATCGCATTCATCAACACTGAAGAAGGATAGGCAGCCTTGCCGCCGGGCACGTACAAGCCAACGCGGTCCAGCGAAGTGACCTGCTGACCCAGCAGTGTGCCATCAGCCTCGGTATACTGCCAGGACTGCATGACCTGTTTCTCGTGATAGCTACGCACACGGTCAGCTGCTGTTTGCAGTGCTGCACGCTGAGCTTCCGGCAATCCGGCCAATGCTGCATGTAATTCGGACTGGGGGATCTCAAGCTGGGCCAGGCTATCCGCATGGGTGTGATCAAAGCGATTGGTATACTCCAGCACCGCGGCATCACCACGCGCTTTCACATCCTTGAGGATATTGGCCACCACCTGGTCTATGCCATCGTCCTGCGCGGTTTCAAACGCCAGCAAGGCTTTTAATTCGCTCTCAAAGTCAGCAGCCTGGGTTGTTAAACGTTTAATCTTCATAATCTTTACGGTGATTACTCTTTCTGGATAGCATCAGCAAAACTGTCAATAATGGGCTGTAGCTTCGGACGGTTTACTTTATATGAGGCCTGGTTAATGACCAGTCGCGAGCTGATAGACCCGATCTCTTCCACCGCCTTCAACTTGTTGGCGCGCAGCGTACCGCCGGTGCTGACCAGGTCAACAATGGCATCGGCGAGCCCGACCAGCGGACCCAGCTCCATGGAACCATATAACTTGATCAGGTCCACATGCATGCCTTTGGCGGCAAAATGCTCGCGCGCGGTTTTCACATATTTGGTTACGACTTTCAAACGGGCACCCTGGCGGATACTGGCCTCATAATCAAAGTCCTCACGCACGGCCACCATCATTTTGCAACGGGCGATATTCAGGTCCAGCGGCTGGTAAAGACCTTCTCCACCATGCTCATCCAGCACATCCTTACCGGCGATGCCGATATCGGCGGCGCCGTACTGTACATATGTCGGCACATCGGTAGCGCGCACAATCACCAGGCGTACATCTTCACGATTGGTCGGCAAGATCAGCTTGCGTGAAGATTCAGGATCTTCCAGTGACTGAATACCTGCAGCAGCCAGCAACGGGGTAGTTTCCTCAAAAATACGCCCTTTACTCAGTGCGATAGTAATCATAGTTAATAACCTGCTTATTATTTAATTCGGCTGTGGACCTTGGTTTATCTATATCTTGGTTTATCAATACCTAGTTTGACCTGCGTACTTTAGCGCCTAACTGGTTCAATTTTTCTTCCAGGCGTTCATACCCGCGATCAAGGTGGTAGATACGGTCAATCACGGTTTCGCCTTCCGCCACCAGGCCAGCCAGCACCAGGCCCGCTGAAGCACGCAAATCGGTCGCCATCACATTGGCACCTTCCAGCGCTGATACACCTTTGACGAAGGCGCTATTCCCTTGCACTTCAATGTTGGCGCCCATACGCTGCAGCTCCTGCACATGCATAAAGCGGTTTTCAAAAATGGTTTCCACCACGGTAGAGACACCCTCTGCCATGGTATTCAATGCCATGAACTGCGCCTGCATGTCTGTAGGGAAAGCCGGGTGCGGCGCGGTACGTATATTGACCGCCTTTAACTTACCATCACTCTTCACGGTAATACTGCTGTCATCGCTGCTGATCTGGGCACCGGCTTCACGTAACTTCTCAATCACCGCCTCTAGAAGGTCGGCACGCGCATTCTTCAACGTTACCTCACCACCGGTCATCGCAGCAGCCACCATATAGGTACCCGCCTCAATACGGTCACAGACGATATGATGCTGGGCTCCGGTCAGGCGCTCAACACCTTCGATGGTAATCGCATCGGTACCGGCACCGGTGATTTTGGCGCCCATTTTGTTCAGGCACTCTGCCAGGTCAACCACTTCCGGTTCTTTCGCTGCATTTTCCAGCACGGTAGTCCCTTGCGCCAAAGCTGCAGCCATCATCAGGTTTTCGGTACCGGTGACAGTCACCACATCCATATAATAAGTAGCGCCCTGCAGGCGGCGATTCGGCAGGTGCAATGTGCTGGCCTGAATATAACCATGCGTGATATGCATGGCGGCACCCATGGCCTGCAGACCCTTGATATGCAAATCCACAGGGCGCGAACCGATGGCACAGCCGCCAGGCAATGAAACGCGCGCCGTACCAAATCTTGCCAGCAACGGACCGAGCACCAGAATCGAGGCACGCATGGTTTTCACCATTTCGTACGTGGCTTCGAATGAGGCGACATCACCGGCATCCAGTGTCACCAGGTCATTCTCTTTGGTGACCTTGACACCCATGGTGTCCAGCAATTTGAGTGTGGAAGCCACATCCCTTAACGCCGGTACGCCGGTAAGTACCAGCGGGGTTTCAGCCAGCAAACCTGCACATAAAATAGGCAAGGCAGCATTCTTCGCGCCAGACACCAGCACCTCGCCGTGCAAAGGCACGCCGCCTTCAATAATCAGTTTGTCCAAAATTATGCTTTCGCCAACAGTTCTTGCAGCTCGCCGCTCTGATACATGCTACGCATGATGTCAGCACCGCCGATAAACTCGCCGCTTACGTACAGCTGCGGGATCGTTGGCCAGTTAGCATATTGCTTGATACCTTCGCGAATCTCCATGTCCTGCAATACGTCGATAGCGACGAATTGGGTGCCACAGGCGTCCAGGATTTGCGTAGCGACATTTGAAAAACCACATTGCGGGAATTTCGGGCTACCTTTCATATACAGCACCACTTTGTTATTGGTGACTGTCTCTTTGATCTTTGCTTGCGCGTCCATGTTTTCTCCAATCTGTTCTGTAAATTGCAGTGGCGCTTAAGCCTGCTGCATCTGCTGCCATTGTGTTGGCGTATAAGTTTGCATAGCCAGCGCATGTATCTCTACGCGCATACGGTCACCCAGTGCGGCATATACCAGCTGATGCTGCTGTACCATGCGTTTACCTTCGAATAACGGGCTAACGACCACCGCATCAAAATGCGTGCCGTCGTCGCCATTCACTTTAATATAATCGCATTCCAGACCACTCTGGATATACGATTGCAATTGGGCTGCTGTTAACACAAAACCTCGCTTTGATTTTCTATATCTGGCATCGCCTGATGGAATATCCCGTTCAAGCCGACACACCATCTAACTACGTAATTTATAACCGGATTTTAACATCTTTAGGCATACCCACGCTAATGCCAATAGAAAGACGCCGACTACACTGACGCTCAGCCATGGCGAAACATCCCCCTGCCCGAAGAACCCATAGCGGAACCCATCTATCATGTAGAAGAAAGGATTCAGTTGCGATACGGCCTGCCAGAATGGCGGCAGGGAGTGGATGGAATAAAACACCCCGGACAGAAACGTCAGCGGCATGATCACAAAGTTCTGGAACGCCGCCATCTGGTCAAATTTATCCGCCCAGATACCGGCAATCACACCAAACGTCCCCAGTAACGCACTGCCCAGCAACGCGAATGTAACGATCCACCACGGATGTACGGTAGGCACATCCACAAAACATAAAGCCACCAGGTATATGCTTAAACCCACCAGCAGGCCGCGTATCATGGATGCAGCCAGGAAAGCCACAAAGAACTCCAGGTAGGTGAGTGGCGTTAGCATCAGGAAAATGATGTTACCCATGACCTTGGACTGGATCAGGCTGGAAGAGCTGTTGGCAAAGGCATTCTGTAAAAGCGACATCATCATCAGCCCCGGCACCAGGAAAGCGGTGTAACTGACCTGGTCGTAGACTTTCACATGCGATTCCAGCACATGCGAAAAAATCAGCAGGTACAGTAATGCTGTCAGGATAGGTGACGCGATGGTTTGAAAAGCCACCCGCCAGAATCGCAGCAGTTCTTTTTTGAACAAGGTATAGACACCGCGCCAGCGGCCGCTGACATGATTGTCAAGCCAGTGAAAAGGATTAAGCCATTGCAACAACGTATTCATCAGGCTTGCCCTCCATGAGTACCTACCAGGTTGAGGAACACATCTTCAAGATCCACTTCCTGCAACTGGATATCCATGACTTTCACTTGCGCCAGGCGCAGTTCGGACAAAATCGTTTCCACTTGAACGATATCTGACAAGTTGAAAATCACCAGATCCTCCTGCTGTTGCTTAATGAAAGGATGCAGGCTGGCCGGCACGGCGCCTTCCACCCGCAACACCAATTGTTTGGCGGCATGGCTGCGCAATAATTGCTGCGTAGTATCCAGCGCCACTATCTTGCCTTGCTTCATCATCGCGATACGCTCACACAGGGCCTCAGCCTCTTCAAGGTAATGCGTGGTCAGGATAATGGTATGACCCTGCTGGTTAAGCTTCTGGACAAAGCCCCACAGCATCTGGCGCAACTCAACATCGACACCCGCGGTCGGCTCATCGAGCACGATCACAGGTGGTTTGTGCGCCAGCGCCTGCGCAATCAATGCGCGGCGCTTCATGCCACCGGATAATTTGCGCATATTGGTGTGCGCTTTATCGGTAAGGCCCAGCCCTTCAATCACTTCATCGACCCAGGCATCATTCTCCGGGCCACAGCCGAAATACCCTGCCTGGAAACGCATCATTTCACGCACATTAAAGAAAGGATCAAACACCAGCTCTTGCGGCACTACACCTAAAGCCATGCGCGCCTGCTGGTAAGCGGTCTGCACATCATGCCCCATGATGCGGATATGGCCGCTGGTCGGCTTGAGCAAGCCAGACAAAAGATTGATCAATGTGGATTTACCGGCACCATTCGGGCCCAGCAATGCGAAGAACTCGCCCGGCTGTATCGTCAGGTCTATCCCGCGCAGCGCCTCAAAAGCGCCAAAATGTTTGGTAATTCCTTGAATTTCAACGGCTGCCACCACGGTGTTGCCTTTCACTATCCTAAAAAAAACGAAACCCCACCTCTGTCCAGAGCTGGGGTTTGCTGACTTGAATGTCGGGTTAATTTAACAAGAAACTATCCACACCATATAACTGCATCAAACTACGCAGATTGTCAGGCACCCCCACGACCGAGACTGACCCGGCCTGGGCATGCTCATGATGGAATTGCCTTTGAATCTCGAATATCAAACTGACTGCTACCGTGTCCACTTCCCCCACACGGGAGAAATCAAGGGTCAATGGTGCATCCAGACGCAACGTTTCCAGCTGGGCCAGGGCTTCATTGATGTTATTAATCAACAAATCCCCGCTGAAGCTCAGTGTATTTTCCTGTTGCGTAATAGTGACCACGATAACCCTTTGGCTAGAACAAATTATTTACCGGTTGCAGCTTTATTTTTTTCAGCCAGCTTTTTATTCAGGCTGTCCAGGCCGTTCTGGCGGATCTCCTGTGCAAACTGGCTACGGTAGTTGGTCACCAGGCTGACACTTTCAATCACGATGTCGTATACCTTCCAGTCATCGCCTTTTTTGCTCAAGGTATAGTCTACAGCGATAGGTTCACCACCTGGCTGTTGTATCGCTGTTTTCACAGTAGCGGTTTCCGCACCCGGATCCAGGCGGAAAGGCTTGTACTCGATAGTCTGGTTTTTGTATTTGGACAATGCTGTTGCATAAGTACGCAACAGCAACGTTTTAAATTCAGCCTGGAAAGCTGATTGTTGTTCCGGCGTCGCTTTTGTCCAGTTCTTACCTAATACCAGGCGTGATACTTTTTCAAAGTCGAAATTTGGCAGGATCTTTTCTTCTGCCAGCGCAAAAATCTTTTGCTGGTTGCCAGCCTGGATGTCTTTATCAGACTTGATCACTTCAATTACATCATCGGCTGTTTTTTTCACCAGCTGGTCCGGCGCCACGCCTGCAAATGCCACACTGCTTACCAACCACATGGCACATGCCATCCACCATTTTTTCATCGCTATCCCTTTTTAATCAGTTGAATTACTTACCAATTTTGTCCAATGGACTGGCATCTAACGCATCAGCATCCGTTTCGGTTGATTTCGCAGCGGTTTGCGCCGGCTTATCGTCACCTTCGGTTGCCTTGCTATACAAAAACTGACTGATTAATTTTTCCAGAACCACTGCATCCTGTGTCTGAGTAATTTTGTCACCGTTTTGCAAGTTATGCTCGTCACCACCTGCTTCAAGACCCACGTACTGCTCACCCAATAAGCCCGCAGTGTAGATATTTGCGAAAGTGTCTTTAGGGAAGTTGTAACGTTTGTCGATGTTCAGACTTACGACGGCCTCATAAGTTTTCGAGTCAAAAGTGATTCCTTCAACACGACCCACCACAACGCCGGCGCTTTTAATTGGCGCACGTGGTTTAAGACCACCAATATTCTCAAAGTTCGCCGTGACCGTATAAGTTTCACCAATATTGCTGGTGGTCAGGTTGCCAACTTTCATGGCCAGACCGAGCAATGCGGCAAATCCCATCGCCACAAAAATTCCCACCCATAAATCGATTGTTGTTCTTTCCATTACTACTCCTCACGAATGTTCTTATAAGGCTTTTTAGCCGAGCATGAACGCCGTTAATATAAAATCCAGTGCCAGTACTGCCAGCGACGACGTCACCACTGTTCGCGTCGTTGCCCGGCTCACACCTTCTGCTGTCGGTGGCGCATCATAGCCTTCAAACAAGGCGATCATGGTACACGCCACACCGAATACCACACTTTTAAATACGCCATTCAGGATGTCATATTCCCAATCTACGTTGGCCTGCATTTGTGACCAGAATGCGCCTGCATCGACGCCTATCAATGGCACAGCCACCATGTAACCACCCAGGATACCCATCATGGTGAATAAGGTTGCCAATACCGGCATGGCGATCACGCCTGCCCAGAATCTCGGTGCAATCACTCGCGAGATCGGGCTCACCGCCATCATTTCCATCGCAGAAAGCTGCTCGGTCGCTTTCATCAGGCCGATCTCGGCAGTGATGGCAGTGCCGGCACGCCCGGCAAACAACAAGGCGGTCACTACCGGCCCCAGCTCGCGTACCAGCGCCAGCGCCACCAGTACACCAATCGCTTCTGACGATCCGTATTTTTGCAAAGTATGGTAGCCCTGCAAGGCCAGCACCATGCCGACGAAAAAAGCCGACACCAGGATAATGATCAGTGACAACACGCCGGTGAAATACACTTCGCGCACGGTCAACCTGAATCGGCGGAAACTTTCTCCCGAGGAGATCAGGGTCAGGCCGAACAGCCTCGCACCTGCGCCAAACCGCCACATTTTATTGATAAAGCCGGCGCCCAGGTTTCTGAACAAGCGTTCCAGTTGGCGCATTATCTGGCCCCTCTTAACAAGCTGGCATGATACTCAGGCGCCGCATAATGGAACGGGACCGGGCCATCTTTTTCACCATGTACGAACTGGTGCACAAACGGCAATTCGGATTTGCGCAGATCCTCAGGCGTGCCTTCGGCAGCCACTACGCCATTCGCTACAAAATATACATAATCAGCAAACTGGAAGGTTTCTTCAACGTCGTGCGTCACGATAATGGAAGTAGCGCCCAGGGCATCGTTCAGGCTGCGGATCAGATCACAGATCACCGCCATCGAAATCGGGTCCAGCCCGGCAAAAGGCTCGTCATACATGATGATGCTGGGATCCAGCGCAATCGCCCTGGCCAGTGCCACACGCCGTGCCATCCCGCCTGACAGCTCGGTAGGCTTTAATGCATGGGCGCCACGCAGACCTACAGCATTGAGCTTCATCAGCACCAGATCGCGGATCATGCTTTCAGGTAAATCGGTGTGCTCTCGAATCGGGAAGGCGACATTCTCGTAAACAGATAAATCGGTAAACAAGGCACCATGCTGGAACAGCATTCCCATTTTCCGACGCAAGCGGTAGATGCCGTCACGGTCTTGCTTGTGCACGACCTCGCCACCCACCAGCACTTCACCTTTGGTCGGTTTTAGCTGGCCGCCAATCAGTCGCAATAATGTAGTCTTACCGCTGCCGCTACCGCCCATAATCGCGATCACTTTGCCTTTTTGAAAGGTCATATTGATGCCGTGATGCAGCAATTTACCTTTGTAACCAAAGGAAAGATCTTTAATTTCGACGATTGACTGGGCCATTAGATTAGATTCTTTTGCAAGCGGCTCTCATTCTAAATCAGAAAGCGTTGAGAATTCTGTATGTATAATTTATAAAACAAAAAGCCCGTAAAACAGGCTTTTTGTGTTAATGATGTGTTGTATTCTACACTAAAAACTCATGCAGACTAAGTAAGGCGATGCCGGTTGCGGCGTTGCTTCCCCCGTGCCTGGTGTGCCATTTACCAGTATCCGCATCACGCCTGTGTTACCTGCGCCGTCATCCAGCATGGTATCCAGTTGCGTGGCATATCTGCCCAAAATACCATCCGAACACATGGCATGCGCACTATTGAAAGCACCCGTGCTTACCGCAGTCAAAGCATCCACACTGGTCACGCCCAGCCTGCCGCCATCGCTATTTCTGGGTATATATTGTGTACTGCCGGTATCGGTTGCACCGGTGGCCAAGCCGCCTAATCGCAGATGCTGCCACAATAAAAAGGATTCGTCTGTCGCGGTATCCGAATTCCAGGCGCCCTGTATCAACCCATTCTGGGTCTGGCCACCGGTCGTCGCATTGGTGCCGCCATTCAGATGCGTGTTAGCAGCATGGTCATCACCAGGCAACACGCGAAACCTGTCCTGGTAGCCATAAAAGTAGGTCGGAATATTCCTGAAGTCGCTCGCCAGACTTTTCACTTTGGCATTCGCTATCAGCTCCTGCCCGCGCATCACACCTGCCAGCAAAAGCCCTGCAATCACCAGCACAATTGCCAATTCAATCAAACTAAACCCTTGTTGCCTGTTCATCCTGAATCCTCCTAAGATTTATTATTGAGAGTACTGCTTCGCCCGGATAAAGCTTGCAGCTTGACCAGACGCACAAAATATTAATATTTATTAAATAAAATAAATATATGTTAATAACCTAATAAGCATTGGAGGATCAAAATGAAATGGGCAGACCCTGAGGCCTGCCCATGAAAGAATTACCGTTTAACTGTTACCTATTACCGCCTGCTTTCATGCTTAGCGTACTTTCAGACTTACAAAGTACCGTATGAATGCAATCCGCTCAGGAACATGTTCACACCCAGGAACGCAAAGGTCGTCACTAGCAGACCGATCAAGGCCCACCAGGCCAGCACCGTGCCGCGTAGACCTTTCATCAGGCGCAAATGTAACCAGGCGGCATAATTCAGCCAGACGATCAACGCCCAGGTTTCTTTAGGGTCCCACGACCAATAGCCGCCCCATGCCTCGGCCGCCCACATCGCCCCCAGGATAGTCGCAATGGTAAAAAAGGCAAAGCCGATGGCAATGGCTTTATACATCAGGTCATCCAGCACATGCAGCGCCGGCAGGCGGCTGGCCAATACGCCCCTTTTTACCAGCAGATAAGCGCCGGCAACCATGGCCGCCAGTGAGAATGCGCCATAACCGATGAAATTGGCCGGCACATGGATTTTCATCCAGTAACTTTGCAAAGCGGGCACCAGCGGCTGGATCTCGTTGGCGTGCCGGTCAAAGGTATACCAAAGGATAAAGCCAACAGCCGCGTTGATGACGATCAGCACAAAGCCGCCCAGCTGCCGGGTTTTGAACAGCTTCTCGTAGTGCAGGTAAAGCAATGCCGTGATCAGGCAAAACAGGATAAACACTTCATACAAATTACTGATAGGTATATGGCCAATGTCCGGCGCGATCAGGTAAGACTCATACCAGCGCACCATCAGGCCGACGAATCCGAACAGGGTCGCCGCCCAGGTCAGGGCTGAAGCTACTCTGGCTGTGAATTCAGATTTCTGGAACAAGGCCAGCCAGTAAGTCAGCATAGCCAGCACGAACAACACATTCATCCACATGATAGCCGACTGGCTGGCCAGCAGGAACTTGAGTAAAAAGCGCTGGCCGCCATTTGCCAGATCACCCTGGTAACTATAAACGCCGAGCAGGCTAAGGATAGCAACACCTAATACCAGCCTGGCGATTGCCGACCAGCGCCAGCCCAGGTAGCTGAATACGCCAACCGCCCCGAACAGAAAGCCCACTTCGTAGATATCCATATAGCCAGCATAACGCTGGTAAGAAAACAATCCGCCCGCCAACAACAGCACGGCATATAGCCAGTCATATGCAGTCAGTGTTTGCCAAAAGGACGTTGGTTTGGTCCACGCTGGTGATGTATTCATTTTGTAACCCCTTTCGGTTCGAACAGGCTTTAAGCCTTATGTTCAGCCTGCAACAGCCCGGTAAGCTGCTGTTGCGTAAGTGCAAAATCCTGGTCCAGGTCCATGTTCTTGCGATTGGATGACATGGCGACCAAGACTTCCTGCTGTACTGGTTTGATTAACAACCAGAGACGTCGTTCCCTGATGTAGAACATGGCAAAAATCCCCAGCACCAGCATTACCGAACCCAGGTAAACCCAGTTCTGGCCGGGTGAGCGGGTCAACTGGAAACCGCTGGCCTGCTTGAGTGTGTAATTCTTCAGCTGGAAATAATAAGGCGTGCCATAGAAAAACAGGTCATTCATGGCATTCAGGCTATCCTGTATAAATATCGCAGTAGACTGATCCTGCGGCGCAGGCGGCAAATTGCGTTGCGCGCGGCTGATCTGGTAAGCCTGTAATGCAGCCGTGTTCAGTAATTTCAGGTAGGTCTGGGCTGCCTGCTCACGCTGGTCTTTTGGCACTGCTTTTTCAATAATCCTGGACAGCTCGCTATAACCACCGCGCTTGAAAGTCAGCAATAATTGCTGCAGGCTTTGTTCAAACTGCACTTTCAACTGCGCGTTCGAACTTGGCATCTGTTTCGCCACCTGGCTGGCGATCTCCCGCATACCCTGCTCATCGCGCATGGTCTGGCGCAAAGCCATAAAGCCGGTGATCTCCAGCTCATCATCTGCCGGCACCCGCAGGTACTTGAATTCGTCCTGCACGGTTTCGCGCATGCCGGACACAAAATAGGAACGGCCATCGAGTTGCAAAGGCTGCATATAATTCACATATTCGCGCGCCTGACCACTGGCATTACGCAACTTCAAGGTAGTGTTAGGACCAACGTTATGCGGCTTGCCTTTACCATCCTTGGACAGGTTCATGATATTGAACTGGCGGAATTCATTGAACTCCACTGTCATTTTCTGCGCGCCCTCGCCCAACGAGCCTTTTTGCAACACTACCCCATCAATATCAAAACCATCCTGCTTATCTGCGGCCAGGTTCCATAGCTTGAATTTGAGTTGCGAGCCGCCGTCCTGAAAATCGGACTGGTAAATGGCAATGCCTTTATGGATATAAGGATGGTTGACGCGGATAGTGGCTTCTATCGGTTTGGACAGTTCAGGATCGGTAATGACAATATCGCTCTCGAACGATTTCGGCATGCCGGTCGGATAATGCTCAATGCGGAAATCCCTGAGTGCCACCGTAAATGGCAGTTCCTGCACCAGGTAGCCGTCACGCACACGCACAAAAGCCACATTGTCGCGCTCGCCTTCCGGCAAGGTCATATTGGCCCGGAATGACAGATTACTGGTGCCGAGCCGGCTTTCTTCAGGCACTTTGCTCGAGGGGATATCGCGGGTCTCTATCTTCTTTAAACCAAGCAACTCCTGCACTTTGAAAGGCAAGTTGCCATCAAGCAGACCGCCAAAACAAATCACGACAATCGCCGCATGCGTAAAAATATAGCCCAGGCGCTGATGCGTGCCCAGGCGCGCAGCAATCAGCACATCGCCATTATCTTGCTGTTTGGTTTTAAAGGTATAACGCTCGGCAGACAGGAATTCATTCAACCTGGACTGCGTCTCTGAAGCGGGATTGCTGACGTGCAAACTTGACTGGTGGCTAAACAGGCGCAGGGATTTCTCGGTAGCGTTTTCCTTGTAGGCTTTCCACTCCTTCAACATCACTGGCGTGTTACGGAAAACACACAGCGAGGTCGACACTACCAGGAACAGCAAAATGACCAAGAACCAGGCGGCATGATACACATCCAGCAAACCGAGCAATTCAAACAACTCGAACCACAGTTGGCCGAACTTGATGATGTAGTTCTGGTAAGGTTCGTTCTGCTTGAGTACAGTCCCGATGATAGAAGCAACGCCTAGCAGAGTCAGCAGGCTGACGGCAAACCGCATCGAGCTCAGCAGTTCATAGATACGCTGTGATAAAGGGATGGGCGCTTTCAAAATCTTCTCTAAAAGTTATCGCTTAAGTGATGTTGTGCAGGAAGGCATAACCATGCAGCGCTATAACGTTGCATGCGCAATTGTGGACGACACCGGAAGTAAAAGGTTGCATGCGCAATTGTGGACGACACCGGAAGTAAAAGGTTGCATGCCTGTTATGCGCCTCAGCAATCAAAACAAGTAATGAGCACTTAGCAAAAAAGGTGGCCGAGGCCACCTTTATCCTAGCTGCACCGATTAACGCAAACCTTGAATGTAATCAGCCACCGCCTGCATTTCCGCGTCACTCATCTTAGCGGCGATAGTGGCCATCATAGGCGCATTGGCGCGCTCACCGGTACGGAAAGTGCGCAACTGCTGCACGGTGTACTCGGTATGTTGCCCGGCCAGGCGAGGGAACTGTTTAGGCAAACCGGCACCGGTCACACCATGACAGGCCGCACAGGCCGGCACTTTATTCGCGGCGATACCACCACGATAGATTTTCTCACCCAGCGAGCCTTTGCCGTTTTCCTTGGCTTTGGCCAGCTTGATGCTTTGGCTGGAGAAAAATTTGGCAACGCCTTCCATATCTTCCTGGCTCAAGGCACCGGCGATGCCGCTCATCACCGCATTTGCGCGTGTGCCGTCTTTAAAGTTGCTCAACTGCTTGAGCAGGTATTCAGGGTGCTGGCCCGCCAGTTTCGGGTTGGCCGTGATCACGCTATTGCCATCTGCGCCATGACAGGCAGCACACACATTCTGTACGATTTTATCCGGACCATTCACTGCAGGTGCCGCTTCGGTAGCAGCGGGCTCTTCAGCAAACGCAGGCTGAACAGCCAAGGTTACACCCAATGCCAGCGGTGCAAACAATCCTGCTTTAAAACTCTTCAACATAATATCAATGCCCCAACATTTTATTTGGCGCCATTTTATCAAACAAACCCTGTTCGTGATAGCATTCACAGCTGAATAGTCCATAAAACCTTGAGGCAACTCAACCCCACCATGCCAGTTTTCCAAAACGCCCGCTTCCATATTTCGGCACACCATTTACGCGATTTACCGCCTGCCAGCGGCATCGAAGTCGCCTTTGCCGGACGTTCGAATGCCGGAAAATCCAGCGCGCTGAATACACTGGCCAACCACAACCGTCTGGCATTCGTCAGTAAACAGCCTGGCCGCACCCAGCTGATCAACTTTTTCACACTGGGTGACGACAAGCACCTGGTAGACTTGCCCGGCTACGGCTACGCCAAAGTGCCGGAAGCCATGCGCATGCACTGGCAAAATGTACTCTCGCGCTACCTGAGCGAACGAAGAAGCCTGGCCGGACTGGTGCTGGTAATGGATAGCCGTCACCCGCTGACACCACTGGATAAACAAATGCTGGACTGGTTCTGCCCGACCGGCAAACCGGTGCATGTGTTGCTGACCAAAAGCGATAAATTATCCCGTAGTGAATCCACCATCATCCTGGGCAAAGTGCGCAAAGAATTGCAAGCCACCTGGGGCGAAGAAATCAGCGTGCAATTATTTTCCAGCCTGAAAAAACTGGGGGTGGATGAAGCCGAGAAAGTGCTGGGCGAATGGTTTTATAGCGGCGATAGCGAGACAGAAACTGAAGAAATCAAGCAAGAGCAATGAAAGCAAAATAGCAGTGAAAACTGCCTTGGATTTACGGTAGCTTCTTAAACACCAAATCCCAAACGCCATGGCCAAGTTTAAGGCCGCGATTCTCGAATTTGGTCAGCGGCCTGTACGCTGGCTTCTCGGCATAATCAGCCGCGGTATTTTTCAATAGCTGTTCAGCGCGCAATACTTCCAGCACCCATTCTGCATATTCCTGCCAATCCGTTGCGACATGAATGTAAGCGCCCGCTTTCAGTTTTGAGCAAAGCAGCTTAACAAACTCAGCCTGTATCAAACGGCGCTTGTGATGGCGTTTTTTGTGCCAAGGGTCGGGGAAGAAAATATGCACGCCATCCAGCGAAGCATCCGGCAACATATGCTGCAACACTTCAACTGCATCATGTTGCAGGATACGGATATTGGAAATATCCCCTTCCTGCATCAGCTTGAGCAAACTGCCCACGCCTGGGGTATGCACTTCAACTGCCAGGAAATCGCTGTCAGGTAAGGTCTGGGCAATTTTTGCGGTGGCATCGCCCATACCGAAGCCGATTTCGAGGATTTTCGGGCTGGCATCACGACCAAAAACCTTAGCTATATCTAATGCCTGCTCGGCATATTCAATACCAAATTGCGGCCAACCAGTTTCAAGGGCACGTTCCTGCCCTTTGGTTAAGCGCCCCTGGCGCAAGACAAAACTGCGGATGCGGCGTTGGTAAGGGGCTTCGGAAGAGTCAGGTGTTTGGTCGATTTCGGTCATGGGGCGCATTATACTTTAGAGTATGCTTTTCCCTTATGTTTGGGGCGTCCGAAAGTCTTTTGCTATGAAGATTTATAAGAAGTGACTGGTTAGATTTAAATTGATGGAGTTGAGTAGCGCTTTATTTCGCCTCTAGGCACACTATTTTTTATGCTTGTCCATATATGTAGAAAACAAAGAACAGAAGCGCTATCTTTGTTCAGCATAGAGGCTTTTGGTAAAAACTTATGGCTGGCGGAATATTCTTTTTCGCCACTAGGCGAAAGAAAATGCCGGATGTACTTAAGATTTACAAGAAGTACAAAATTCGCTCTTCGATGTAATCAAGCTAAGCATAACCTCGCATGGATTCTGGCCTTCGCCAGAATGACAAACTGCGGAATTGGCCTTTGCTAAAGCCTACCTTAAGAAATCCCTACTTCACCCTTACGCCGGAATGACTAACCCACTCAAAGCTGATGCCGCTTATCCCCCTGCAAAAATCCCACCAACGGCAACTGTAACCCTTTCCCCATCGCCAATACCTTAAACAGCTCCCCCATCTCCGCCGGAGAAAGCAGCTTCTGCACTGCCGCAACCGCCGGCAAATAACGTGCACTATCTTCCGGCGAAATTTCTTCCAGCAATTGCAAAATACCGCAATTCATCAAAAACTGCGCTTGTGAGGTATACCCCATACAATCCAGCCCATTCGCCAAACCCGCTTCCGCCACGGCAGTGAAATCGACATGCGCGGTAATATCCTGCAGACCTGGATTTACAAACGGCTCAGCATGCGCCTGATGCTGGAAATGGCACATCAAGGTACCCTGGTTACGCTGCGGATGGTAATACTCACGCGCTGCAAAACCATAATCAACCTGCAGGATCAAGCCTTGTTGCAGGATGGCTGCCAGACTGGCGATCAGACCTTGTGCAGCCGGGCACACCTCCGTCAGGTAACCGTCCGGCAACTGGCTGCTATCTATATGTTTAACCAGAGAGTCATGTTTCAGCGGACGGTCCTGCCAGACAAATCCCTGATCATACGCCACGCCGCGTTCCAGCCACCGCCCGTTTTTCCAATGCACAAGATGCACCGGGATCGCGTCCAGAACTTCATTGCCCAATATCACGCCAGTCAGTGTTTCAGGCAAAGTATCCAGCCATTGCACGCGTGAGAAAATCTCATGCGGCAAGGACTTCTGCAAGTTTTCTCGCTGCCGCTCGCGCAAGTTGGCGCTTACATCAAGAATATAATAGTGGACTGGTAACTGCTGTAACTCGTAGAGCCGCAACAACAGGCCTGCGGCGAGCTTGCCGGTGCCCGCACCTAGTTCCAGGATATCGGCATTGCCTTGACTACTGGCCCTGCACTGACTGAGTACCTGGCTGAGCTGATTGGCTACAGCCTTCGCAAACAATGGCGAAATCTCCGGGGCGGTGACAAAATCCCCGGCATGCCCGAACTTGTGAGCATCACCGCTGTAATAGCCAAGCCCGGGTGTATAAAGCGCCATCTGCATGTAGTCGGCAAATGTTATCCAGCTACCACGCTGCATGATGAACTGCCGGATATGTGCGATCACAGCGTCGCAATGCAATTGCGCCCGTGCATCTAGGGCCGGTAATCGTGAAGAAATGGTTTGCGCAGTCATTCAGCCATTATAATGTGAGCAGTCCAGAAAAATGAGTGCAATGTGAATCCCAACCCAGCCCAGCAGACAGCCAAAGTCGTATTGATTACCGGAGGTGCCAAACGTGTGGGTGCGGCGATCACGCGCGAACTTCACCGCAGTGGCGCCAACATTATGCTGCACTATCACACCAGTGCGGCAGAGGCCCTGGCGCTGCAAGCCGAATTGAATAATGAGCGCCCGGACAGTGTAGTCATCCAGCAAGGCAACCTGCTGGAAACTGCCGATCTACCCATGCTGATTGCGGCGACCTTGCAACACTTCGGCCAGCTGGACGCGCTGGTCAATAACGCTTCCAGCTATTACCCGACTATCCTGGGTACTATTCAACTGGAACAGTGGGAAGACCTGATGGGCAGCAATCTGAAAGCTCCGTTATTCCTGAGCCAGGCCGCGGCCAGCGCATTGCAATCCAGCCAGGGTTGCATCGTCAATATCACCGATATGCATATTGAACGCCCGAAAAAAAATTACATTGTTTACAGTGCCGCCAAAGCCGGACTGGTCAGCCTGACCAAGTCCCTGGCACAGGAGCTGGCGCCCGCAGTACGGGTCAATGCGGTGGCCCCCGGACCTGTGTTATGGCCGGATGATAACCAGGAGTTTGATGAGCAATACCGCCAGCAGGTGGTCAACCAGACTTTGCTTAAACGCACCGGCGAGCCGACCGATATTGCCAAGGCGGTGAAATTTCTGATCTATGATGCCCCGTTTGTGACCGGTCATGTATTGGCGGTAGATGGCGGCCGCCATCTGAGCCTTTAACTGTTTAGTGGTTACCGGCGCTTCCGCGAAAAGCTATAAAACACCGATTAGCACCTAAAAATCCGCTCGAATAATCAAAGGCTTAGCGTGACTTTACTTAGCTATCCGCTATAATGCGCGCCTATGAAGATCAAACATTACCCTGACGACGTCAGCCAAAACTTCCTGAAATTGCGTAATCAGCTGATCAGCGCGACCGGTAAAGCCATTGGCGATTACAACATGATTGAAAATGGTGACACCGTGCTCGTGTGCATGAGCGGCGGCAAAGACAGCCATGCCATGTTGATGATCCTGCTGGCGTTGCAGGAACGTGCACCCATCGATTTCAAACTGATCGCGATGAACCTGGACCAGAAACAGCCCGGGTTTCCGGCAGATATCCTGCCTGCCTACTTTGAGAAGCTGGGTGTAGATTTCCGTATTGTCGAAGCGGACACTTACTCTATTGTTAAAGAGAAAATCCCTGAAGGTAAAACTACTTGCAGCCTCTGCTCACGTTTGCGTCGCGGCATTATATACACCACTGCGCAGCAACTCGGTGCAACCAAGATTGCGCTGGGTCACCACAGGGATGATATTGTGCAGACCTTGTTCCTGAATATGTTTTATGGCGCCAAAATGAAGGCGATGCCGCCAAAACTGGCGACCAACCGCGGCGAGTTCATGGTGATCCGTCCGCTGGCTTACTGTGCTGAAAAAGATATTGCGGCTTATGCCCGTGGCATGCAGTTCCCGATTATCCCTTGCGACCTGTGCGGTAGCCAGGAAAACCTGCAGCGGCAAAAGATCAAGGATATGTTGAATAACTGGGAGCGTGAACAGCCCGGCCGGATCAATAATATTTTCCGTGCCATCGGCAATGTGGAACCTTCACACCTGGCTGACTTTGACCTGTATGACTTCAAGCACCTGAGCCAGGCCAAAGAAGAAGATGAAGACCCCATGTTCGACCACGAGAAGTTTGCGGCAAATGACATGGCACTGACCATTGCCACCCAGGATGACAAGCGTATCGAGTTCGCGCGTAAACCGTTCCCGGTTTCAGTGGCAACTGAAGAGTAAACCACTCTCCATGCCCGGAAGATTTAAAAAATTTGGACTTTCCGCAACGATATATTGTCTATTCGCTGGAACGCTTGCTATTATCTAGCCAACTCTTATATACACCACCTAATGTCAAAACTGCTTATCGTTGAATCACCTTCAAAAGCCAAGACACTCGAGAAATATCTGGGTGGCGAATTCAAGGTATTGGCTTCATACGGGCATGTGCGCGACCTGATCCCGAAAAACGGGGCGGTCGACCCCACACAGCAATTCGCGATGAAGTACGACATCATTGACCGCAACAGCAAGCACGTGGATGCGATCGCCAAAGCGGTGAAAAGTGCAGACAGCATCTATCTCGCAACCGACCCGGACCGCGAAGGGGAAGCTATTTCCTGGCATATTGCCGAGATCCTTGCGGAAAAAAAGCTGACCAAGAACAAACTGGTCAAGCGTGTCGAATTCAACGAAATCACCCAGTCTGCAGTCAAGCAGGCGATTGACCATCCACGCGATATTTCCATGGACCTGGTCAATGCGCAACAGGCACGCCGGGCGCTGGATTACCTGGTCGGCTTTAATTTATCGCCACTGTTGTGGAAAAAGATACGCCGCGGTTTGTCCGCCGGCCGTGTACAAAGCCCGGCATTGCGCCTGATCGTCGAGCGCGAACTGGAAATCGAAGCGTTTACCAGCCAGGAATACTGGAGCATACACATGAGTGCGCTCAAGCATGCGCACGGCTTTGATGCCCGGCTGGTACAACTGAATGGCCAGAAGGTAGAACAGTTCACGGTCACCAACCATGACCAGCAGGCGGATATCGTCGGCAAACTGTTACTGGCCTCCGCCGGCAAAACCACGGTCACCCGTGTGGAAAAGAAACAGCGCAGCCGCAGCCCGGCCGCCCCGTTCACTACCTCCACGTTGCAACAGGAAGCAGTACGTAAGTTAGGGTTCACCACCAGCCGCGCCATGCGTGTGGCTCAGCAACTGTACGAAGGGATGGATGTAGGTAGTGGCACAGTCGGCCTGATCACTTACATGCGTACCGACTCTTTCAGCCTGGCGACTGAAGCAGTGATGCAGATCCGCGACTACGTGAAAAAACACTTTGACGCAGACTACCTGCCCAAAGCGCCTATCATGTACAAGACCAAGGCCAAGAATGCACAGGAAGCGCACGAGGCGATCCGCCCGACGGACATCACCCGCACACCGGCCAGTGTCCGCCAGTACCTGAACGACGAACAATTCAAATTGTATGAAATGATCTGGAAGCGTACCCTGGCGTGCCAGATGACGCAGGCAAAATACGATGCCGTCAGTGTGGACCTGGCGGTAGGCAGCGAGGCGACACTGTTCCGCGCCAGCGGCCAGACCCTGATCTTCCCGGGCTTTATCGCCGTGTATATGGAAGGCAAGGACGACGACAAGGATGACGAGGATGCGGAAGCGAAGTTGCCGCACCTGGAAACCGGTGAAGTGCTGACCGTGGAAAAGATCTTTGGCGAACAACACTTTACCGAACCGCCTCCACGTTATTCCGAAGCGAGCCTGGTGAAAGCCCTGGAAGAATATGGCATAGGCCGCCCTTCCACTTACGCCAGCATTATTTCGACATTGCAGGACCGTGAATATGTGGTGTTGGATAAAAAACGCTTTACGCCTACCGATGTCGGCCGCGTGGTCAACAAATTCCTGACCGAGCATTTCACCCAGTATGTGGATTACGATTTCACGGCCAAGCTGGAAAACGAGCTGGATGAAATCGCGGAAGGCAACCTGGACTGGGTGCCGGTGATGGACAAGTTCTGGCATGGGTTCAACCAGCAGATACAGGTGAAAGCCGATGTTGAGCGTCCCGGCAATGAACTGATCGATGAACTCTGTCCTAAATGTGGCCGCCAGTTGCAAAAACAGCTTAGCCGTTATGGCAGCTTTATTGGCTGTACCGGCTATAACGCCACGCCGAAATGTGATTACAAACGCAGCCTGGATGGCGAAACCAATGCCGCCAGCGAACCGGTAGTGATAGGCCAGGATACTGAAACCCAGAAAGATATCTACCTGATGAACGGTCCTTATGGCCCTTATCTGCAGGTAGGCTTGCCGGTGGAAGGTGAAAAGAAAAAACCCAAACGTGTCAGCATTCCCAAGGAAATCCCGCTCAGCCAGGTGAATATCGATACCGCACACATGCTGCTGAGCTTGCCGCGCGATTTAGGTACCCACCCGGAAACGGGCAAAAAGATCGTTGCCAATATCGGTCGCTTCGGGCCTTATGTGAATCATGATGGCAAGTTCAAATCCATCCCTAAAACCGAAAGTGTGTTCGGCATCAACCTGGAAGGCGCAGTTGCACTATTAGCTGCGGCCAGTGGCCCGGCTGTGCTGGCGGATCTAGGCGCTCACCCGTCGGGTGAAGGCAGGGTGGAAGTGTTTTCCGGCCGTTTTGGCCCTTATGTACAGCATAACGGCATCCGTGCCACTTTGCCGAAGAGTGTGACACCGGAAGAACTGACCATAGAGCAAGCGCTGGAATTGCTGACGGAAAAAGCGGCTAAGGGTGGCGGCAAAACCACCGGCAGGAAAACAGCAGCCAAAAAAGCGCCAGCTAAAAAGCCGGCAGCCACGAAAACCGCGACAGCTGCACCCAAGAAAGCGGCTGCACCCAAGAAAACACCGGCAGCAAAACCGGCCGCAGCAAAACGCACCAAGAAAGCAGCCGAATGATGCATGTATAATAAAAGGAGCTACGGCTCCTTTTATTATACGGTGGAGGTCGCCCACAAATGATCTACACTGCCGATGCCCCAGGTTTCTGCAGATTCGTTGCCTACAATCTCATCCATGCCTTTGGATAAATCCATCTCGATCACCGGGACATATAGCTTTGACTTGGTAGAGAAGAATGCTTTCACTACCGGTTTTAACAGGCTTCCCGGCGTTTGCCGCACCACTACGGCCAGCAGCCCAGATTTCAGGATGACCACGGTACCGACCGGGTAAATCCCCAGGCTTTTGACAAAAGCCTTGAAGATCTCCATATCAAAATGCCCTTCCCAGCTGGCCATGCGCCTCAGTGCGATACCTGGTTCCCAGGCATGCTTGTATGGCCGGGTCGAGGTCACGGCATCATAGACATCGCAGACGGCACCCATCTTTGCAAACAGGCTGATGTGGTCGGTGGTTAATTTTTCCGGGTAACCGCTACCATCCATTTTTTCATGATGATGCAGGCAAACATCCAGCGTCATCGGATCGGTGATATCGGCTTGCAGCAACATGTCATAACCCAGCTTAGGATGGTGACGTACTACTTTAAACTCCTGCTCGGTCAACGGGCCAGGTTTATTCAGGATTTCCAGAGGAATACCGGCTTTGCCGACATCGTGCATCAACCCTGCCAGGGCGGCCTGTTTCACTTCCGTTTCCGACAGCTCCAGCGCCCTTGCCAGCGCCGTCATCAGCGCGCAGACGGCTATTGAATGCATATAGGTACAGTCATCGATCGTTTTCAGGCGGACCAGGCTGACAAGTGCATGCATATTGCGCGTCACCGAAGCCGAGATCTCCTCGACAATAGGCAGCACGCTATTCACCGAGATCGCCTTGCCCATGCGCAAATCGGAGAACATGGATTCGATCTCATGCCGCGAAGATGCGATGATCCTGGCGGCCCTGGCTTTCTCTTCTTCGAAAGTCACTTGCTTAGCCTTGCTGGCAGGCGCCTGCCGCTGGCAAGTTTCATCGCCAGGCGCAATGTGTTCCTCTGAGGGCACTTCAGACTCTGCAGCTACGTCCAGCCCCTCGCTGACGTCGATCACCACCTCACGTACCGGGCTTTCCTGGAGTTTTTGCAGATCTGCCGGGTCTTTCAGCACAAAATGTGTGCGCCAGAAAGGATGGTCTATCCATGCGCCTTTCAGCTCATGGATATACATACCCATACGCACATCTTTTATTAAAATAGTCTTAAGCATCAGACATCAGTCCCTTTTGATTACTGATATCTTAACTTTCGTTAACCGGAAAAAATTCGAAAGAAAGAGGGCATAAATCCCTCCTGAAAATTATTTTTATATGAATGATTTTTACGGCAATGGCTTTTCTGGGGAAAACTGTATGGAATCCAGCGTACGCTATAGGGACGAAACCGGCCTGAACGGGGACTCAAGCAGGTTGAAACCGCCACTGTTACCGGATGTCGATCATAAATACCTGATCACGCTGCAATTGCTGATTACTGCAGCGCTTGAACAATCTCGCTTAATGTGTGGCCCACAGATGCTCGATATTACCTATGCCCCAGCTCAATGCAGACTCATTGCCGACGATTTCATCCGCCCCGCGTTTGGATAAATCTATTTCCTCTACCGGAATATGGACCAGCGACTTGGTTGAAAAGAATGCCTTGACTACCGGCTTTAACAAACTGTCTGTGGATTGACGCACGACCACTGCCAGGCGACCAGATTTAAGCATCACCACTGTGCCTATCGGGTAAATGCCCATGCTTTTGATAAACGCTTCCAGCACCACCGGATCAAAATGCCCGCTCCAGGAAGCCATGCGCTTGAGGGCGATGCCAGGTTCCCAGGCAGGTTTGTAGGCGCGTGTGGAAGTGATGGCATCATACACATCACAGATAGCGCCCATCCTGGCGTAAATACTGATATCCTCACCTGCCAGATGGCCGGGATAGCCACTGCCATCCATTTTTTCATGGTGATGCAGGCACACATCCAGTGTCACCGGGTCGGTGATATTGGCCTTCATCAGCAGGTCGTAACCGTTTTGCGGATGCTGGCGAATGACGCTGAATTCGTTTTCCGTCAAAGACCCCGGTTTATTCAGGATCTGTACCGGCACCTCGGCTTTGCCCATATCATGCATCAGCCCGGCCAGCCCGGCCTGCTTGACTTCCATTTCAGACAATTGGAGTTCCCTGGCGAGATTGGTCATCAAGGCGCTGACTGCGATCGAATGCAGATAGGTGTAATCATCGGCGGTTTTCAGGCGCACCAGGCTGATCAATGCATGTGTATTGCGGGTGACAGACGCTGAAATCTCTTCCACAAGCGGCATGACGTCTTCCGCCTCAATTGCTTTACCCATGCGCAGGTCTTTAAACATGGACATGATCTGCCGGCGCGAGGACTGGATGATCCTGGCTGCCTGCCTGTGCTCAACATCGAGCGGCACCTGTTTGGCCTTTTCTTCAGCTTCGGCCTGTTCCAGCGCCAGGCGTTCTTCAAGCAGCGCGATTTCATCCTTAGGCTGGACCGGCTCGGGTTCAGGCAGCACATCGAGGCCGCGCTTGATATCGATGACTACCTGCTTGAGCGAGCTGCTCCTGAGTTTGAGCAGGTCAGTTTCGTCTTTGAGTATGAATTTGGTACGCCAAAAGGGATGATCCATCCATGGACCTTTCAGTTCATGGATATACATCCCTATTCTTACCTGTTTAACGTTGATCGTTTTTAACATACGGCCGGCGTGTATTCTTCTCTATTAGCGCATCATCTTACCCTTGATATCGTCAAAAAATCCAAAAAAAAGAGGGCTAAAGCCCTCTTTACAATTACCTTTTACATCAATATTTCTTCGTCGTATTACAATCCCGCTGCTGCGCGTAAGGCGGCTGCCTTATCGGTAGCCTCCCAGGTGAATTCCGGCTCATCACGGCCGAAGTGGCCATAAGCCGCTGTTTTGCTGTAAATCGGGCGTAACAGGTCCAGCATTTTCACGATGCCTTTCGGACGCAAATCAAAATGCTCACGCACCAGTTGCGTCAACTTCTCATCAGAGATTTTGCCGGTACCGTAGGTTTCCACCATGATGGAAGTAGGCTGTGCCACACCGATTGCGTAGCTGACTTGCACCAGGCACTTGTCTGCGAGGCCAGCCGCGACGATATTCTTGGCAACGTAACGACCCGCGTAAGCTGCGGAACGGTCAACCTTGGATGGATCCTTACCGGAGAAGGCGCCACCGCCGTGAGGCGCTGCACCACCATAGGTATCCACGATGATCTTGCGGCCGGTCAGGCCGCAATCGCCTTGCGGACCACCGATGACGAAACGGCCGGTCGGGTTGACCAGGTATTTGATCTCGCCCTTGATCAGCTCGGCTGGCAACGTCGGCTTGATGATCTCTTCGATCACCGCTTCACGGATCGCTTCCAGCGTCATGTCAGGCGCGTGTTGCGTTGACACCAGCACAGTGTCGATCTTGTGCGGTTTGCCATCTACGTATTGAATGGTCACCTGCGATTTGGCATCCGGACGCAACCATGGCAAACGACCGTCTTTGCGCAGTTGTGACTGGCGCTCCATCACGCGATGGCTCAACCAGATCGGCAATGGCATCAATTGCGGGGTTTCATTCACTGCATAGCCAAACATCAGGCCCTGGTCACCAGCGCCCTGATCCAGCGGATCATCATTGGCATTATCCACACCCTGGGCAATGTCAGGGGACTGCTTATCGTAAGCTACCAGTACCGCGCACCCTTTGTAGTCGATGCCGTAATCGGTATTGTCATAACCGATACGCTTCACCGCATCACGCGCGACTTTGATGTAATCGACATTGGCGCTGGTGGTGATCTCACCTGCCAGCACGATCAGGCCGGTGTTAGCCAATGTTTCGGCAGCTACGCGGGCTGTCGGATCCTGTTCTAAAATTGCATCCAGAATGCTGTCGGAAACCTGATCAGCCAGTTTATCGGGATGGCCTTCGGAAACCGATTCCGAAGTAAAAAGATATTCACTCATGTTTGACGCCTTGAAAAGTAAAATGGTTAATTAATGACACCGACTAAAGGCTGAAGCCGGTATCTGAAAAAGGAAGGAAGATTCTACCCGAGTTTAGCCTGCAAGCGGAATAAATGTGCTGGCAAGCTGCCATTCGACAGGTTGTTAGAGTATCATTTCAAGCCATGAAACTCCGATTCACCAAAATGCAGGGCGCAGGCAACGACTTTGTTGTCATTGACGCGACACAAACGCCTATCCATCTATCGCATACGCAAATCCAGCAGATCGCCAACCGTTACTTCGGTGTCGGTTGCGACCAATTGCTGATGGTGGAAACCACAGATACAGCCGGTGTCGATTTCCGTTACCGGATCTTCAACGCCGATGGCAGCGAAGTCGAGCAATGCGGCAATGGCGCGCGCTGCTTTGTGCGGTTCGTGGTGGATAAAGGGCTGACCGATAAACGCGAAATCAGGGTAGAAACAGCCAGTGGTGTCATCACCCTGGCTTTGCAGGAAAACGGCCAGGTCACCGTCAACATGGGTGCACCCAGATTTGCCCCGGCACAGATCCCGTTCGAGGCGGAAGCAGAATCAACCGCCTATGAATTACCGTTGACAGAAGAGTCGGTGACCATCAGTGCCGTTTCCATGGGCAATCCGCACGCGGTGATGCTGGTGGATAACGTACATACCGCTGAAGTGGCCGTACTTGGCCCGCAGATCGAATCCCACCCACGCTTCCCCCAACGCGTGAATGCCGGGTTCATGCAGGTGCTGAACCTGCATGAGATCAACCTGCGGGTCTATGAACGTGGCAGTGGGGAAACACTGGCTTGCGGCACCGGCGCCTGTGCAGCGGCGGTCAGCGGCATCCAGCTCGGCACCTTGCAAAGCCCGGTCAAAGTACATACACGCGGCGGCATACTGACCATCAGCTGGGATGGCGGAGAGAATCCGGTCATGATGACAGGGCCGGCAGACATCGTCTTTGAAGGCGAAATTGACATTTAAGAATTGACAGAAGCATCATGGAAGACAGCATCAACGAAAACGATATCAAGCATTACCTGAAGTCACATCCGGACTTCTTTGAACGGCATGCGCACCTGCTGGCCGAGTTATTCCTGCCCAGCCCGCATGGCAAAGGTACCATCTCGCTGGCTGAACGCCAGCAGATCGCCCAGCGCGACAAGATCCGCGTGCTGGAATCACGCTTCACAGAGTTGATCCTGACGGCGGAAGAAAATGAAGCCACCGCCAACAAGGTGCATGAATTAACCCTGGGCTTGTTGTTTGCCAAGGATGTTCCGGCACTCCACGCGCATCTGATGGAATTCCTCGCTAGCCACTTCCAGTTGCCGAATGCACGACTGCGGCTTTGGGAAAACGAAAGCCATAGCGCGGATGATATTTTCATCACCGCCGAAGATTCACTGAAAAACTGGGCCAAGGATTTAAGTCAGCCATACTGCGGCACCCTGCCCACGATGGATATCGCCGGCTGGTTCACCGAATCACCGGCTTCATTGGCGGTGATTCCCATGCGCTACCAGGATGTGACTTTCGGCTTGCTGGCGATTCCCAGTGAGCAGCGCAGCCGTTTTTATGCCGGCATGGGCACCTTATTTTTGAACAGAATCGGGGAGCTGGTCAGCGCCTCGCTTGCCCGATACATCATATGAAAGCCCCCGCTGAGGTTTCCGCCAAGAGGCATATTCTTGCGGCAATTGTCAGCGTGAATCCAATATTGCCGCGGGCGCTGATGACAGCGTTGCGCGGTACCTGCAATTTTCACTTAGCAATTTCCACCCTGCTGCGTTTCTGGCCTACACGCATCCTGCGTCCTAAGTTCCGTATACTTGCTGCTGGCTCATGCTTGCTGATACCAGAGTCTTATCATGCATGAATTGCTGGATGACTACCTGGACTTTCTGCATTTTGAGCGCGGCCTGAGCGAGAACACCCGCAACAATTACCAGCGCGATATTGCCCTGTTACTCAAGCAGCATGCGCAAGACCTGAAAACACTGACCCCTCAACATATACGCCGGAACATCGCCAGCCTGCATGCCCAAGGCCTGAATGGCCGCAGCATCGCCCGCATGCTCTCCAGCTGGCGCGGTTTTTTCAATTACCTGGTATTGCATCATCAGTTTCCTGCCAACCCGGTCATAGGCCTGCGTGCGCCAAAAGCGGCCAAAACCCTGCCACACGCGCTCTCCATAGAACAAACCAACAAACTGGTCGAACTGGAAGGCGACAGCACGATTGTGCTGCGCGACCGAGCCATGCTGGAACTGTTTTACTCTTCCGGCTTACGGCTGAGTGAGCTGGTCGGTCTCGACCTTGAACGGCTGGACTTGCAGGAAGGCGTGGTCACCGTGATTGGTAAAGGCAATAAAACCCGCATGGTGCCGTTAGGCAGCAAAGCCATCTCAGCCTTGTATGCATGGTTGAGTGTGCGCCCTCTCTGGCTCAGTAAACGGCCTGCAGAAACCGCAGTTTTTATCAGCCAGCAAGGCCGGCGTATCAATGGCCGTACCATAGAAATGCGTGTCAAAGACTGGGCGATCAAACAAGGTTTGCATAACCACGTGCACCCGCACATGCTGCGCCACAGCTTTGCCAGCCATGTGCTGCAAAGCAGCGGTGATTTGCGCGCAGTGCAGGAAATGCTGGGCCACGCCAACATCAGCACCACACAGGTGTATACCCATCTCGACTTCCAGCATCTGAGCAAGATTTACGATGCTGCGCACCCGCGTGCGCGCAAAAAATAAGCCGCACAACCTTGGGGATATGGCAAAGCAAGGTTTTGCTGGGCCTCAAACTATGGCAAAATACCTCGAAATCGGTAAACCTTTTGCCAGTCACGTGGTTCTAAACATCACCTGAAGGTCGCTGCTATAAAAAACCACCGTTTCAAATTTTTCAACACCATTTCGATTTCAACACACCATAAAAAAGGAAACACCATGGAACATACCTTACCACCATTACCATTTGCCAAAGATGCACTGGTGCCACACATGTCTGAAGAAACATTCGAATATCACTACGGCAAGCACCACCAGGCCTATGTGACTAATTTGAATAACCTGATCAAAGGCACCGAGTTTGAAAACCTGAGCCTGGAAGAGATCATCAAGAAATCTTCAGGCGGCATTTATAACAACTCCGCACAAATCTGGAACCACACATTCTTCTGGAACTGCCTGTCACCAAACGGTGGCGGCGAGCCTGCAGGCGCGCTGGCCGACGCCATCAAAGCCAAATGGGGTTCTTATGAAGAGTTCAAGAAAGCATTCCAGACCTCTGCCGTTGGCAACTTCGGTTCCGGCTGGACCTGGTTAGTGAAAAAAGCAGATGGCTCAGTGGATATCGTGAACATGGGTGCTGCCGGCACACCATTGACCACAGGCGACAAAGCACTGTTGACGATTGACGTTTGGGAACACGCTTACTACATCGACCACCGTAATGCGCGTCCTAAGTTCGTAGAAACTTTCCTGGCAAACCTGGTTAACTGGGAATTCGCAGCTAAAAACTTCGCCGCGTAAACGTTAAGTCACTCAAACTTAAAAGCCTCTAAATATTTTTAGAGGCTTTTTTGTTGACGCTATTGAATAACTACAGTTTCATCGGAATATGGAGAGTAAGCCAGTGGCTATGCATTGATATGAGACTTTTGTAACCAGAGTAGAATCAAAAATCATGGACTTCAAAATACTTTCTGCTTTTTATTTGGTACCGTTATTTATCTCGGCAATCGGGTCTTTGATCGAATTCCGCAACTGTGAATTCGATACCCTCAAACACGCATTGGGCAAAGCATTCTTTCTCGCATTCCGTAGTATGGTACCGGTGCTTAATATCTTTTCGGCGATTCTGTATTTGATTACCTGCGGAACCTACACCTGGAAAAAATCAGTTTTTTCAAGAAAGTGATTGCGACCAGAGTTTAGTGTCAATTCGCGGCTATTGATTAAAGCATCTCGGCTTCACTGATATCTTGCGCAGAGTTGCCCGCATTGTGGATCACCCACTGTTCGAACAGCTCCATGGCTAGCGGCCTGGTGAAATAATAGCCCTGGAATACCTGGCAACCCAGGGTTCTCAGCATGCGCAGTTGCGCTTCGGTTTCCACGCCTTCAGCCAGCACTTCCAGCTGCAGGCTGTGACCCAGAGAAATGATCGCCTTGACTATGCTTTCGTGGTCATTGCCGTTGAGCATGTCACGCACGAATGACTGGTCGATCTTTAACTGGTCGAACGGCAAGCGTTTCAGGTACGACAACGAGGAATAACCGGTACCAAAATCATCCAGCGAGAAACAGACGCCGACGTCACGCAAAGCGGTCATCTTGGCAATAATATCTTCCACATTGTGCACCAGCATGCTTTCGGTCAGTTCCAGTTTCAGTTTGCCGGGATGGATACCGGTTTCGGTCACCATGCGCTGCACTTCCTGCACAAAATCCGGTTGCAGATACTGTTTGGGGCTGACGTTGACCGACAATACCAATGTGCGTAATTGCGGATGTTCAGACCACTCCAGTAATACCTGGCAAGCCCTTTGCAATACCCAATGACCGATCTGGGCGATCTGCCCCGAGCTTTCAGCCATGCTGATAAACTGGCTGGGCATGATCAGGCCGCGTTCAGGATGATGCCAGCGGATCAATGCTTCGGCGCCTACAATCGCATGTTGCTGGTTGTATTGCGGCTGGAAATGCAGTTGGAACTGCTGCTCTTCAATGGCGATATGTAAATCAGCCTCCAGGGCAACACGCTGTAGCAGTTCGGTTTCCATCAGGGTGTCAAAGAACTGGTAGCCGTTCCTGCCCGCTTCCTTGGCTTTGTACATTGCCATATCTGCCCGCCGTAACAGTTCTTCTGCCTGGCTGGGCTCGTCACAGTCAAACAGCGCAATGCCTATGCTGGGCGAAGTGTAGTGCTGGTAATGATTCAAATTAAACGGCTGCTCAAACGCCGCGACAATTTTTTCGCAGACGATACGTGCCTGTTTTTCAGCCAACTGCGGATCACGGTTCAAGCCGTCCAGCACGACCACAAACTCGTCGCCACCCAGCCGGCTGACGGTATCCAGGCGGCGCACCGAATCCTTGATGCGTTTAGCGACCTCGACCAGCAAGGCGTCACCGATATCGTGTCCGTGTGTGTCATTGAGGGTCTTGAAGTTATCAATATCGATAAACAGCAAGGCGCCACCGGTCTTTTTGCGCATGGCCTTGCGCAAATGCAAAGACAGTTTTTCCTGCAACAACAGGCGGTTGGGCAAGCCGGTCATGGTGTCGTAATAAGCCAGCTGGCGGATCTGCGCGTCGGCCTGTTTACGCTCGGTCACATCCCTCAACACTAACACCCAGTGGGTATGCCGCCCGCCCCTGTCATGTAAGGGCAATGCATCCATTTCAAGCGATACGCTTTCGCCTTCCGGGCTGCTGGTCATCACTTCTGCCGTGATCGGCAACATCTGCTCGAAAGCCTGCTTGATACGCTCAAGTTCACGCACCGGGGTCGCGGTATTGAAAATATCAAACGGTGAGCTGCCGCTTAAATGTGCCAGCGAAGAGCCGGTGATCCTGGTGAATGCTTCGTTCAGGAACACGATCTTTTGCTGCATAGGCGCCTGCACAGGGGCCTCGGTGATCATGACGATGTCATTCAGCCTGGAAATACCGCTGCGTAACAGGTTGAGCTGTTCATCTGACTGCTCGCGCTCGATCGCCAGGCCCAGGATCTGTGCATAGCTCTCGACAAAATCGATTTCCACCGCCACCGGTGTATGCGGATGCCGCCGGTAAACCGCCAGTACGCCGAGCGCATGCCAGCTGCGTGACAATATCGGCGCGCTCCAGCAGGCCTGCAGGCCGGAAGCCAGCGCCAGCGCCTGGTGCTTTTCGCCAAACGGGTAAGCATGTATATCTTTGGCGATCACGCGGCCCTGGGTCAGGCTGGTGATCTGGCCGGCATCCATTGCAATGTCATCCATCGCCTGCGTATACGTTGAAGGAAGCGTTGATATAGCGGCATGACGCAGATGCAGGCCTTCCTTATCCAGCAACAAAATACCGCAACTGCTTCCGGGGAATTGCAGTTCTATCAGTTGCGCTGCGGTATTGAGTATCTCGTGCAATGAAACATCCGCCAGCATCATGGCCTGGATGCGGTTCTGTCCCTGCTTGATGGCTTCAAGCTGTTTCTGCGCGGTGATATCCTGCAACGAGCCCTGCAACCTGACGATCTCGCCTGCGGCATCGCGTACCGGCTGGCCCATGGCACGCACCCAGAAGCGGCGGCCATTCGCAGTCAATTTTTCCAGCTCCAGGTCGTAAGAAATACCTTCTTCAATACACTTTTTGAGTGCATTTTTAATCAGTGGCTGGTATTCAGTGACAAACAGGCTCATGCCTTCTTCAACAGTAGGGGTAGAGCCTGCCGGCATTTCATGCAATGCTGCCACTTCATCTGACCAGTGCACGATGCCGGTTTTGATATCGATCATCCAGCCACCGATTTTCGCCACGCTACCGGCGACTTTCAGCAGATGTTCCGCCTGTGTGCGCCTGTGTATCTCATTCTGCAATGCCTGGGTACGGTGTACCACTTGCCGCCTGATCTGCAAATTCCACAGGAAGGTGACGCCGAGTATCAGCAACAGGATGGAAACACCGCGGCCCAGCCAAACCATGTAAGGCCGCTTGACCAGCATATCGCCCTGGTAGACGAACCCTTTCAGGTCCACATATGCCGGCACCAGGCCTAAATCTGCCAGCGTCTGGGCAATGGCATACCAGCGCTCTTCATTCATATGCCCCCATGGCACCACCTCGGTGAGCACATACGGCTGCATCATGCCAGCTTCGCGCATCAGTGCCTCTTTATTGATGCCGCGTTTAGCGACGCCAGGCATGGTGGCAATATACCTGGCCACTTCTTCCTGATGACTCAAGGCATACAGCCAGCCTTTTTTAGTTGCGCGCAGAAAAGCGTCAACGCGCTCGGGATGGGCGTTCAATTCGCGCTCGCTGGTGAACAGCACGTCACCGTAAAAATCAATGCCATAAGACTGGTTGGTGATGATGGCGGGCGAATACCCCATTTGTTTCAACTGTTCCGGCTCATCCATGGCATAGGCGGAGACGACATCCACTTTGCCTTCTATAAGGTCCTGTAGCCGCCAGGTATGCGGCACGATAGTCATCTGCCTGATATCCAGGTGCTGCTTTAACAGCATGGCCTTGAACTGGAACACTCCCTGGTCATCGGACGACATCATGATGCGCTTGCCGACCAGGTCTTTGGGATGCTGGATATTGCTTTGCTGCAAGCTGAGCAATACACCGGGAGAATGCTGGAAAATAGCGGCCAGTGCGACCAGCGGCTTGCCGGAAATGCGTGACACTAGCACTTCGGCATCGCCTATGCTGTAATCCGCTTGCCCGGACAACACCTGCTGCACCGGCGGGCGGTCTTTGCGGCCTTCTATGATATGTACGTTGAGGCCTTCATCGCGGTAATAGCCTTGCTGCTGTGCAGCGTAATAACCGGCAAACTGGAACTGGTGCCGCCATTTCAATTGCAGTGTGATATCTTCAGCCGCACCGGAAACGGCTATATTCGCAAGCGCGACAATAGCCACCAGCCATCTGAATAAGGAGGTTGATCTGCGTTTCATCAGGTTTAGAAAAACAATATCACTGCAAGAGGGTCAGGCGTTTTGCCGGTAATTAAGTCCAGCATGATTTATACCGCAAGTCACGGCAATCACATCAGCCAAACAGACAGAGATTTATGGCGGTATAGCTGCATTTGACAGCATGTTGCCGTGTACAGGACTGCAGGATCAGGCATCTGCAGCCACTAGATAGGAGAGAGAGAGTTTAATAGCGTGGTGGCTTGAGCATGGCTGATAGCGCCAGCATGAGGGCAGAGACAGCTACCAGTAATTGATAGCCACTGACAAAATCGCCGTTGATGTCATGCAACACGCCCATGATGAAGGGACCGGTAGCGGCGATTAAATAACCTATCGTCAGCACGAATGCATTCCAGCGGTTAGCCGCATCCGGGGTATGGGTATGATCCAGCGGTAGCGTCATCGCCAGGGTAAAGGCACCGCCCAGGCCAAATGCGGTGACCGGCACCCATAACCATGGCCAGCTGCCTGGCGTCGCCATGCCCGCCAGGCCTATGGTCGCAAGCAGGCTACAACCCGCCAGCCATCTGCGCCTGTCAAGATTCCGGCTACCCAACCCCACCAACGGGCTGGCCAGCATAAAGCAAAAGGTAAAACTGGCGAGCACGCCACCTGCTTCAGCAGTGGGCATGCCGTTTTCCTGATACATGGCGGCTGTCCAGGTCAGGATAGAGTAAAACAGGAAATTCACACAGGCGAAAAACAGGGCGACCATCCAGGCAACCGGGGAGCGTAAAGGCAACCGCGCCTGTATGGCAGAAACTTTATTGGTCACGCCACCAGGTTGCGCGACGGCTGACTTGCGGATGACACACCACCAGGCCATCATGGCAATCACCCCTAATGCCGCCCACAGGCCGATCGCGCTCCGCCAGCCTGCAGATTGCAGAATCCATCCGGTCAGGCCGGCAGACAAGGTGCTACCCAGTGACAAGGCCGTCGCATAGATGCCCATCATCAGTGCCGCACGACTGGCGAAACTGGCTTTGACAATGCCGGCAAACATGGCGCCCGCCACTGCGATCCCGGCTCCTACCCCCATCGTGGCAAGCAACAATACGCTGCTGCTGACAGCCCAGGCGCGTATCAATATTGAAACACTCAGCAGGACTAGTGCCAGCATCAGCACTTTATTGACACCGAACCTGCGTACCAGCCATGGCGTGGGTAATGCCAGTGCGCCCATCAACACATCCGGTATCGCAGTCATCATCGATGCCATGGCATGACTTAACTGGAATGCCTCTATCATGGCTGGCAAAGCCGGACCCATAGACACGATGCCCGGCCTCAGGCTGATTGCCACCAGCACGATCGCCAATACCAGCCACCATTCGTCACCGGAAAACCACTGTTGTCTGTCCACCCTGTTTTTCATGTATCCCTCTGTCAAAGCCTATGTGCAGGTGACACTGTAGCGCCTGACGGGCAGTTGAAAAATACGCCATTTGTCTGATATCCGGTATCCCCCATATGCCTGGATAAGCATCAATCAAGGACAGTAAGACGGCAAAAGAGTCGTGTAGAATGCGCGAGGGCATGGACGATATTCCGCGCCTCATGATTGATGGAGAACAACGTTGAAACTGGCTACCTGGAATGTTAACTCGCTGACTGTGCGCCTGCCGCATGTGCTGGACTGGCTCGCAGCCAACCAGCCGGATGTATTGTGTTTGCAGGAGACCAAGCAGGAAGACAGCAAGTTCCCTTATGAAGCCTTGCGTGAAGCTGGCTTCAATGCCGTGCATAACGGACAGAGGACTTACAATGGCGTTGCCATCATCAGCCCTCATACGATCAATGATGTACATCTGGACCTGCCAAATTTTGTGGATGAGCAGAAGCGTATCATTGCGGCGACGATACAGGGCGTGAGGGTGATCTGTGCCTATATCGTGAATGGCCAGGCGGTAGATTCTGATAAGTTCCAGTACAAGCTCAACTGGCTGACCGCTTTGCATCACTGGGTGATAGATGAATTAAAACAGCACGAAAAGCTGGCCCTGCTGGGAGATTACAATATTGCGCCTGATGACCGTGATTGCCACGACCCGGTAGCCTGGCAAGGCCAGGTACTGGTCAGCCCGCAAGAGCGGCTGGCATTCCAGAACCTGGAGGCACTGGGCCTTTACGATAGTTTCCGCCTGTTCAGTGAAGAAGCCGGGCACTATACCTGGTGGGATTACCGCATGGCGGCTTTCCGCCGCAATATGGGTTTGCGGATCGATCATATCCTGGTCAGCGAAGCGTTGAAACCGCTCTGCCAAAGCTGCCTGATCGATAAATTGCCGCGCAAACTTGAACGCCCCAGTGACCATACACCTGTGGTACTGACACTGACCAATAGCTGAGGCTTTAAACTGGTTGATCGTTTTTGAGATTAAGCTGATCAGCGATTAAATAAAAAGCGTAATGCCTGGTGTTTAAACACTGGGCATCACGAACTTGATACCTTGCAACACTTCCAGGATGCTGGCTTTAAGGCGCTTTTGCAGTTCACCTTCGATCACCTGCATCTGCGCGGTGACCATGCCCTGCACTTTTTCCTGTAATGCCGCCTCGACCGAAGCCAGTTCAGCATTAAACTTCTGCTTGAACTCAGCCGTCTGCTGCTCGGTGAATTCGCTGAAAGCCACTTGCATGGATTGCTTGTATTCTTCCATCAACCTTGATTCCATCGCTTCCTGACCGGTAGTGAGCGTTTGCTTGCTGCTCTCCTGCAACTGGTGGATATGGTCTGCCATGGTCTTTTCCAGCTGCTCTTGCATCTGCTGCACTTTCGCGGCGATCTGCGTCTGCTGTTCTTCTATCAGCTGCGCCAGCTTTTGTTCCAGCTGTTGTTTTCCGGCGTTATCAGCGACTTCGCGTATGGTTTGCTCAGTCGTCGCCAGCAGCTGTTGCTGTGCCTCGGTCAAACGCGCGACATCCTCTTCCACAGACTGTAACTGCTGCTTGCCGAGATTGCCCATGGCCTCGCGAAAAGCCTGCTCAACGGACTGGATACTGTCACCGACCTGTGCTTGTGCCAGCCTGGTCAGATCCTGCTGCAGGGAAGCAGCATATTCAGACAGTGCCTGTTGTTCGACTACTGTACGTTCGAACGCGCGCTGGCCTAATTGACTGGTGACGATGGCGGCAATCTCCGGCAGCAGAGCCTGCTTGATCTGGGCCACCAGGTCTTCCATATCGATAGCGGAAGGACTGCCTTTTTGTACTACCTTGGTTAATACTGGAATTTCTGAAATATCCACATGCCCTCCCTTGATATGCAATTACTGCGTTTGCATCTTCATATGCTGAATCTCGTAGCCACGGTCACGGTAAAACGCGTAGCGCTGGCGACCCGCCACTTTTTCGTCTTCCGCAGCGCCGATCAGCTCGAACACGTGCCGGAAACGACTGAAAAATTTAGGCAACTCCGTCTGGCAGTTGAATAACATGTCGTCCTGACGTATTTGCTCCGGCAGCCATGCCAGCAATACCGGCGTCAAGTCTGCATGCGGCGCATCGGCCAGTACATTCGGGATAAACGCCGGCTGCTGCCATAATCCATCACTGAGTTGCTGCGCTGTTTCCGGCTTGTCCACATAGATAGTGACTTGCCGCTGACGGGCAACAGCCTGTTCGACCAGATGCAGGATCAGGCTGGTACGGTCAGGAATATCGGTGTAAAAGCGAACCCGCGTCATATGGCGCCGACTATTTCTCCGTTAAACCTTGTCGGCAGCCTGTTGCAGCAGATAAGTCACCAGCAAAGGCACCGGACGGCCTGTTGCGCCTTTTTCCTTGCCGGATTTCCAGGCGGTACCGGCGATATCCAGGTGTGCCCAGTCATATTTCTTGGCAAAACGCGACAGGAAGCAAGCCGCCGTAATACTGCCACCGGCACGGCCACCGATATTGCCCATATCGGCAAAGTTGCTGTCCAGCTGGCCCTGGTACTCATCCCATAACGGCATCTGCCAGGCGCGGTCCTGGGCTTTCTCGCCGGCATCCAGCAGTTTTTTTGCCAGGGCATCATTGTTAGCGAACAAGCCGCTTGGATGATGGCCAAGTGCGATCACGCACGCACCGGTGAGGGTCGCGATATCAATCACGGCAGACGGGTCGAAACGCTCGGCATATGTCAGCGCATCACACAGGATAAGGCGACCTTCGGCATCGGTATTCAGCACTTCGATAGTCAGGCCGGACATGCTGGTCAGTACATCTCCCGGTTTGGTGGCACGACCGCTAGGCATGTTTTCACAGGTAGGGATCAGGCCGACCACATTCAACGGCAGATCCAGTTCGCCTATGGTTTTAAATACGCCGAGCACACTGGCTGCACCGCACATGTCATATTTCATTTCATCCATATCGGCGCCGGGCTTCAGCGAAATACCACCGGTGTCAAAAGTGATGCCTTTACCTACCAGCACCACCGGCTTTTGCGTTTTCTTGCCTTTCAGATGCTGCAGCACGATAAACCGCGGCGGTTCGTCACTGCCGCGTGTCACGCCTAAGAATGAACCCATCTTGAGTTTCTCAATCTCGGCCTCTTCCAGTACCTCAACTTTGAATCCATAGTCTTTGGCCAGTTTCTCGGCCTGCTTGCCGAGGTAAGTCGGCGTGCAGATATTCGGCGGCAAGTTACCCAAGTCTTTGGCCAATGCCACGCCCTGACCAATACCCTCACCCTGCTTGACTCCCGTTTCAGCGGCTTCCGCATCGGCTTTGTTGACCAGTAATGTGATCTGCTGCAGCGCCTTGGGCTCCGCTTTCTTTTCCTTGATCGCATTCACCTGGTAGATGGATTCCCACGCAATTTCGGCCAGTGCAGCCGCTTTTGACTGGATATCGCATTTCTTGATCGCCAGGCCAGGGAAATCCGTCGCCAGGCTTTCAACCCCAGCCGGCAGGCTTTTAATGGCAGCGCGGAACGCATTGCGCAAGCTTCTCAGGCTGAATTCTTCAGATTTGCCCAGGCCTACCAGCACCACCCGCGGTGCTGCTATGCCGGATAACTGGCGCAGGATCAGCGTACTGCCTGATTTGCCTTCCATATCGCCGGACTTGAGCGCAAGCGTGATCGCTTTGCCGCTGGCTTCATCTACGGACCTGGCCAGCTCTGTCAGCTTGCGTCCTTCATAAATGCCCACCAGTAAACTATCGGTACGCAATTTTTCCGGGCCAGTGCTTTTTATGCTAAATTCCATGTTTATCCTTTTGTGTTCCAGTGCCAGTCTCTGAGCGATGATTGTATTATCTAGTGTTTTATGCTGATTTCAAAGCGGTGCATTTAAATTGAAAATATTCAAACGTGCATTGTCCGCAGAGTTGATGTCATCATCTTCTGCCATTTTCCTGATCATTCTGGGTATCGTGGTTGCGCAGCGCGCCGGTAACATCGTGCGGCAGGTTTCCAAGGGCATTCTGCCTAATGACGCCATAGGCACCATCCTCACTTTCAGCCTGGTGAAACTGATGCCGATGATGCTGTCACTGGCTATTTTCCTGGCGGTATTGCTGACCCTGACACGCTGGCACCGGGACTCCGAAATGGTGATCTGGATGAACGCCGGCCTCAGCCTGCGCCAGTGGGTGATCCCTATCCTGCGCTTTATTTTCCCTATCGTGATCATTATCAGCCTGCTCAGCCTGTTTGTGATGCCGTGGGCCACCGAAAAGGCAGAAGGCTACCGCGAGCAGTTGAAAAAGCGTGATGAACTATCTTCGATCAGCCCCGGTGCATTCAAGGAATCCAATAACGGCGAACGTATCTACTTTATCGAGAGCTTTGACAAGCTGGGTTACGAAGTGAAAAACATCTTCGTGCAGTCACGCCAGCATGGAAAAACCGGCATCATCACTGCCAATCGCGGTAGCCGGTATAAAGCGGAAAACGGAGATAATTTCCTGGTCATGCAAAATGGCCGACGTTACGAGATCATTCCCAAAACATTAGACGTTTCTACTACTGAATTCGAGCGTTACGATATCCGTATCGAGACCAAGGAGACTGCTCCTGAAGCAGGCACCGCGCAAGCCAAGACGACACTGGGCCTGATGAAAGACGCCTCCTTGTCTGACCAGGCAGAACTGCACTGGCGCTTCGCGATCCCGCTTTCCACGATAGTCATGGTATTGCTGGCGATCCCGTTGAGCTTCGTTGATCCGCGGGCCGGACGGTCTCTGAACATCATGTTCGCCATCCTGATTTTTATCATCTACAACAACGTGCTGAGTATCTTCCAGGCCTGGATCACCCAGGGCAGGATCTCGGCATGGGTAGGCCTGTGGCCGGTGCATATATGTTTTATCCTGCTGGGCTGGTATCTGTATCATCGCCGCAAATACCTTAAACCATTGATACCAGACCTGTTCAAGCGTCGCGCGAAACGGGGTTAATCGATGACACTGTCTATCCTTAACCGTTATTTCTGGCGAGAAATCAGCTTTAACATCATGCTGGTGCTGTTCGGCCTGCTCGCCATGTTTTCCTTTTTTGACCTGCTGCAAGAGCTGGATAGCCTGGGCAAAGGCCATTACGGCATCAATAGCATGCTCACCTTCGTCGGCCTGAGCATTCCCGGCCATATCTATGAAGTAGCGCCGGTGGCTGTGCTGCTGGGAATTGTTTATACATTGGGTGCCATGGCGGGCAATTCAGAACTGATCGTCATGCGTACCAGTGGCATTTCCCTGAAAGTCATCGCCAAAATCCTGCTCAGCATAGGCCTGGTGTTTGCACTGGTGACTTTTATGATCGGTGAGATCATCGCGCCTCTGAGTGAAAAAACCGCTCAACGCATCCGCATCCAGGCCACGGACTCGGTAGTCGCACAGGATTTCCAGTCCGGCTTGTGGATCAAGGACGGCAGCAGCTTTGTCAATGTGAATAAGGTATTGCCGGATAGCAGCCTGGTGGATATCGATATTTATGATTTTGATCCGCAGTTCCGTCTGCGCAGTATCAGTCATGCTGAAAAAGGCCATTTTGCAGATGACCACTGGAAGCTGCTGAACGTAACGCAAACCACGTTTAACAACGAACGCGCCATACAGGACAATTCGGTGACTTCCAAGTTTGTGAAACAGGCGCAGTGGGAATCATTGATCCGTCCAGAATTGCTGAATGTATTGCTGGTACTCCCGGAAAAAATGTCAGCCTGGAACCTCTATAGTTTTATCCAGCATCTGCATCGTAACGGCCAGAAAAGCACGCGCTACCAGGTAGCCTTGTGGTCCAAGCTGATTTACCCGCTGGCATGCCTGGTGATGGTGGTACTTGCGCTGCCGTTCGGCTTTTTGCAGCAGCGTGCGGGCGGCATCAGCGCCAAGATCTTTGCCGGTATATTACTGGGTGTGGTCTACCAGATCATGAACCGCGTGTTCGTCCACCTCGGTGTGTTGAATGACTGGTCACCGTTGTTCAGCGCCGTTGGCCCGACCCTGCTGTTCCTGTTTGCAGGCCTTGGCATGCTGCATTTTGTGGAAAAACGTTAGCGTTTTATAAGGCGATCACGCGCGACCCCAGCAAGCGGTCATGCAAGAACTGCCTGTCCTTATCCAACAAGGCCCACCACAAGGTCAACCCAGCCGGCAACAGCAGGATACTGGCAACCATGTAGCGCGTGACCGCCTGGTTGATATCCAGCAACTGCCCTTGCTGCGCGACCACCTTGAGTTTCCAGGTCTGGCTGGCCAGCGTCTGGCCGGTCACTGTCCAGCAACGCACAAAATACGCACCCATACTGCCCCACAGCAAACCTTGCAATCCCGCCCTCTTCCAGCCATGGCTGGCATCGCCGAACAGCAGATAGTAGAGTCCTGTCAGCGTTAACGTCAGCGCCAGCATCAGTAGCGATTCGTAGACCACGGCCAGGTAGCGTTTCATCAGCAATTTCATCGTTATCTCCAGATAACAAAAACCCCGCAACAGCGGGGTTTGATGGATAAAGCCGGATACTTCATCATCCAGAATGATTCTGGTCCCGGCTTATTTTTGATCCCAGCTTACTTTTGGTCCCAGCTGTCTTCCCACATACAGTGTTTGATTTTGTGACGGTTAGCAATGATCTCGTCTATGCTTGGTTCGTCATTCAAGGCACGCTTCAATGCCAGCTTGATTGCTTCGTAGTTGTTCTTGTACAGGTCGGCTTTGTCCAGGTTAGCTTCTTTGGCACAGCCCGGATCGATCCACAGCAAAGCCACGATGCACAGGTCATTGACCAGCTCTTTAGGGATAATACCTTCGATCACCGCATCGGTGATACCATCAGCCACACCTGCTTGCACCACACCACCGAACAATTCGATGTTCAATGAATCTTTCAAAGTCACTTTTGGCACCATCATGGTGGCTGGACGTACCATCTGGTTGATATCGCGCACCGCGAACATGGCCGTGTGGCCTTTGGTTTGCGCCATCATGTTGGCAAATGCAGTACCTACCGGGCCATCTACAGCACCAATCACGATTTCCGGCATCGCCGCAGTGACATCTTTACCTTCGGAAAAAACGGTAGCTTCACCAGCTTTTAATACGATCTTTGACATGAGAATTCCTTTATGTCTGGGAGTTAGAAAAACTTAAACCGTAATTATCCCAGATTACGCGGCAGGAAGCGAGATGCTATATTGACTGTTTTGCTCTGTGGAAGGTGGTCATGTGCAAGCGTTACGGAAGTGGCTTGATCTAGGCAAAACCATGAGCTTTGCCACTGAAATCAAAATTCCAGCTGCATATCCACATGTGTGATATTGGCATCCATATAAGGCTCGCTGCACACTTCAAAACCAGCCCGCTCATAAAAACCGGTGGCATACGTTTGAGCTGACAAGCGTGCATGCGATACATCCAGTTGCTGGCATTCCTGGACCGCCTGTATCAGCAATGCTTCGCCCAGCCCTTGCCCCCGCCACTCAGGCAAAACCGCCATGCGTCCTATATGCCCATCCGGCAGCACTCTTGCGCAGGCGACAGGCACGCCATCCAGCATGGCCAGCAAATGCAGTGCTGTGGCATCCGATGCGTCCCACTCCAGCGACACCGGCACATGCTGCTCTTCAATGAACACCTGTTTCCTGATCCTGCGGCATTCTGCCCACAGGGCATGCCGCATATCAAAGCGATGGATGGCTAGTTTAATGTGCTGTACGGACAAGGTTCGCTCCGGATCAAAGATTGCAATTGTGATACGCCACAGGCATCATAAGCGCTTTATAAAAACAGGACTTGAGGAAAAGTTATGTGTCGTTTACAAACCGCTGCTGCCAGAATACTGCTGGCCTTAGTATTCTTTGGTATCGTGATTCTGAAGTTGATCGCCATTACCGCTACGCCTGATGGCTATTTACAATATCAAGTCATGCTAGGCCAGTTAGGCTTGCCAGCGATTTTTGCGCCACTGCTGATCCTGATCCAGTTTGTGTTTGGCCTCACTTTACTGGTCGGTTATAAAACCAGACTCAGTGCGCGCGTGCTGGGTGTGCTGGCAGCATTCATGGCCATCGTATTGAGCCAGGCATCACTGGATGCATTTTTTGCCTATATGGGCATTGCCGGTGGCATGTGGTTGCTCAGCCTGTATCCACAAACTGCCTACAGCTTGGATAACCGCCAGAAATAAGTTTTTCTGATGACGAAAGCCGGGTCAACCCCGGCTTTTTTGTTTACGCTGACTTGCGTCAGCCTTTGATCCTGATCCCAAGCTGCTTCAGTTTACGGTACAAATGCGTACGCTCAAGCCCTGAAATATCCGATAAACGGCTCATATTGTTTTTGACCAGCCGCATATGGTACTGGAAATAAAAGCGCTCGAATTCATCCCTGGCTTCACGCAATGGCTGGTCCAGGTTGAGCGGCATATGCTGTTCAGCGGATTCAGCCGCCTGGCCCTGGAAATCCTTCAGCACCCGCTGCACATCCTCTTGCGTGATGCTGTCCCCCAGGCTGGTCATGAGCAGGTTTTGCACCACGGCTTCCAGCTCATCCAGGTCACCGGGCCAGTCTGCATTACGCAAGGCATTCAATGCTGCCACATCAAACGATTTGTAATCAATCTTGCTGGCTTCCACCATCAGCGTAGCCATGGCTGTGGCAAGGTCGGGGATATCTTCTTTGTGCTCGTCCAGACAAGGTACCTTGACGGCAGAACCCGCCAGCGTCTGCAATAACGATTGCTCCAGCATGGCTTTTTCAATCAGTTGCGGCAAGCCGTACTCGCTGCCGCAAATCACACGCACACCATATTTCTCTGATTTGGCAATCAGCAGACTCAGGCCTTTCTGCTCGGTTTTGCCCAGCCGCGTCACTTCATCGACAAAAACAACACCTTCGCGTGCCTGCTCCAGGATCTCCATCGGGGCAGACACCAGTTTTTCATATTCAGTGAGTGGTACCCAAGGTGTGTTCTGGGGCCGCAGGAATTTGGCGCATAGCGCGACACTGCCGCCTTTTTTACCGATCAGGAACAAGGTGTTTTTATGACGGGCCAGCTGTTCCAGGCGTTGCTTCAGCTCCTGGATGACGGCACTTTTGCCAAAGCTGGAAAGGTTGATCTCGGTATGTGAGAGGTGCTCGGTATGCTTGATGGCAGCGCCTACCGTCTTCAGCAGTTTTTGCAGTGCAATCGGTTTTTCCAGGAAATCGAATGCGCCGAGCCGCGTGGCTTCAATCGCCGTATCTATGGTGCCATGGCCGGACATCATGATCACCGGCATGGTTAATAACCCGGCGTTCGCCCATTCTTTCAGCAGGCTGATGCCATCGCAATCCGGCATCCAGATATCGAGTAAGACCAGATCAGGACGCTGCTTAAGGCGTTCATCCCTGGCCAGTTGGGCATTTTCTGCCAGGCGGACCTGATGACCTTCATCGCGCAAGATGTCGCTCAACAACTCGCGTATGCCTACTTCATCATCAACCACCAGTATGTTACGTGATGCCATGTACCGTATATCCTCACACGATGCGCTCAACGCGCCGACGCTGTTGTTGTTTATCTACCGGCAGGTATATGGTGACGCTGGCGCCCCCTTGTGGCAGATTATCGATACGTATCTGTCCACGCTGCTCTTCTATCATCTTTTTCACAATGGCTAATCCCAAACCGGTTCCATGCGATTTTGTGGTGACATACGGTTCAAAAACCCTTGCCATCACATCAGTCGGGAATCCGCCGCCATTATCTGTTACAGATAATTTTACACGTTCGCCTTCGTTATCGGTCATGATGGTCACTTGCGGATGTTCCACATGACTCATCGCATCCTGTGCATTCTGCAATAAATTATGCAGGATCTGCCGCATCATGGTCGCATCAGCCTGCACTTCCGGCAATTGCTGTTGCAATACCAGCTCCAGTTTCACGGTCGAGCCGTTGTACAGACGGCTGACATCCTTGATTAAAGCATTTAAATCCAGTTTCACCAACAGTGCGGCCGGCGTCCTGGCATATTCACTAAACTCGTTGACCATGTTTTTCATGGCCTGCACCTGGTTAACAATGGTGTCTGTCGATTTCAGTAACATCTCGGCATCTTTGCTATCCAGCTTGTCGTGTAGCTTAAACTGCAAGCGCTCGGCAGACAACTGTATAGGTGTCAACGGGTTCTTGATCTCATGGGCCAGCCTCCTCGCCACTTCTGCCCATGCCGCATCTCGCTGCGCCTGCGCCATCACGGTCACATCATCGAACACCACCACCAGCCCATGCCCGGCGCCTTCCGGCAGGCGGGTCACACGCAACATCAGTATCTGCTTGCCATGCACGTTCTCGATCTCGATCTGGCTGGTCAGGTGTCGCTCATGCCTATCGAATTGCAACGTCTCATCATAATGGCGCATGACGATTTCCACAAATGGGTATAAATACAAGTTCTCGGTGGCGATGCCGGTAAACACCTTGTTTTTAAATCCCACCAGGGAGATACCCAGAATATTGGTGGCAGCCAGGTTATATACGCGCAACTCGGCGCGCTCGTTAATGGTCATCACTCCGGAACTCAGGTGTGACAGTATCGCTTCCAGATACGCACGTGCCGATTCCACATGCTGGCGGCTCTGCTCGGAAGCGATCCTGGCCTCCTGCAACTGGCGAGTCATGCTATTGAAAGACTTCACCAGCACACTGAGCTCATCTTTGCCGAATGAAGGTAATTGCTGCGAATAATCGCCACTGGCAATCAGCCGCGTACCTTCAGCCAGCACCGTCAGCGGCTGCGCCATACGCCGGCTGAGCGCGAAGGCAATGATCAGCGCCCCCAGCATGGACAGCAACAGGATCATGGTCAGCGTCAGCATGAAAATATCTTTGATCGATTGCCGGCTATAGGACAGGGTCTGGTATTCGCGATAGACATCCTGCACCGATTCCGCGGTATTCGACAGTGCCTGCGGCACCGGCTGCATCAGTTGCAGGATACGCAACTCCCCGATGATGCCCAGCGGCTCCACCGGCACCAGTACCCGCATATACAAGCCTTTGCCGGGGATAGGTTCGATCTTGCCGTAAACACCTCTCCTGGCCTGGCGCAACTGTGGCACCGTCGGCAATTCAGGCAGAAAACTGGTCGGGTCTGCACTGCTGACAGCGAGGATCGCGCCTTGCGGGCTGAGCAATGCCGCATCCTGGATACCTGCCTTTTCCCGCAAATCATTCAGCTGCGCATAATGTGATCTGGCTGTCTGCAATGACAGGGAAACCGACATGCTCTGCGCCTTTTCCTTGACATCCGACAGCATGATATCCAGCGCACGCTGGCCAAGGTTGAGACCGCCATCCAGCGCGGACTCGACCTTTACGTTGAACCAGGATTCAATCGAACGACTGAGAAAGTTGACGGAAACCAGGTAAACAATCATGCCGGGGATCAGCGCCATCAGCGCAAACGTGACCAGCAACCTGAAATTAAGTTTACTGCCGACCTGCCTGGATTTGGTGGTGCGGTACAGATGGCGCAACTGGTAGCCAATCACTCCCAGCAGTAATACCGCGAGGCCGGCATTAATGTAGAGCAGGATGATGTAGTAGTCGCCACTGATCGCCGTATTGGCACTGGCAAGGGACAACAGGTACAGCAGGCCGGCGGCCAGCGTGATCGACAGGATCAGTACATACCGCATACCTTAGCGCACGGTCTCTTTCACCCACCAGCTAAAGGTAGGCGTGACTAGTTCCCAGTCGCTTTCGCCGATTGCATCCACCTGCAGCGCTTTGGGCAATTTGCTGGTGTCCAGGTGCATTTTCAATGCGGCATGGTAGGACTGGTTCTTTTCCAGCACGGCGTGCGGCGCCAGGCGCCAGTCGTGGATCACGGCCAGTTCCTGCTTGGCATCGGCCAATGTATCGAACACTTTTTGCTGCTGCGGAAAAGTCAGGATGTACTGCTTGGTCAGTGCATGGTAATTCAGTGTGACCTGGCGCCGTTCGGTGACTACTTCATCATCGAACCAGTATTTAAGCGGCTTGACTATCTGGAATTCGTACAAAAAAGTCAATGCCACGCCTTTGTTCAGCGCCTCTTCTAGCGCATGCCCGATCTGGATATCGATCTCCGCATCCAGCGTCCACAGGTCATCACGCAACACCAGTTCTGCGGTTTTGATATGCGCATGGTTACCGGCCCACACCGACCAGGCCGCCAGCAGCATCAAGACCAGCAATAGCCAGGATTTAATGCTTCTGTAACAGCGCATAAAATAATCCATCATGGCCAGCGACCGGCAGCAATTGACCGTCAGCGACGTGCTGACCAGGTAATATTGACGCATCGAATGACACAGGCAGCCTGCGGGCATCGGCATGGGAAGCTAAAAATTGCTGAATTTGCATTTCGTTTTCTTGTTGGAATACCGAACATGTCACATAAAGCAATTTACCGTCTTTTGCCAGCATTTGCCACAAATTAGATAAAATTTGCTGCTGAGTTTGTGTAAAGGTGGCCAAATCTTGAGGTCTGCGCAACCATTTCATATCGACATGTCGGCGCACGATCCCCGAAGCACTGCAAGGAACATCCGCCAGGATACGGTCAAATGGCCGGCCATCGAACCAGTCGGCAGTGGCCGCATTGCCGCTGATGACAGTCGCCTGCAGATTCAGTCGCTGCAGGTTTTCATTCACGCGCTTCAGGCGTTCTGCTTCCACATCTAGCGATATCAAGGTCACATCGCTGGACTCCAGGATATGGCACGTTTTCCCTCCAGGCGCGCTGCAGGCATCCAGCACACGCATGCCCTCAGCGACATCCAGCAAAGGGGCCGCCCACTGGGCGCCAGCATCCTGCACGCTGACCCAGCCCAAGTCGAACCCCGGCAATTTGTGCACCGGCAGCGGTTGCTGCAACTGGATGGCAGCGCTGCCTAAATGGCTGGCTGCTATCCCTGCCTCCTGCAGTGCATGCAGATAATCCTCCGCGCTGGTCTTGCGCAGGTTCACTCGCAAGGTCATGGGCGGATGGCTATTACCGATCGCCAGCATCTCCTGCCAATGTTGCGGGTATTGCTGCCTGAGTAAGTCTATCCACCATTGCGGATAATTCCATTGCACCTCTTCGCGCTGCGTGACTGCCGCTTGCAATGTATTCCGCTGCCGCAGGAAATTACGCAGCACGGCATTGACCAGGCCTTTGGCCCAGCGCTGCCCGGTCTTGCCGGCAGCCTCCACTGCCTGGTTCACCACGGTGAAGTCGTCTTCGTCGCCATGCAAAAGCTGCGAAAGCGCCACTAGCAATAAAGCATGTACACGCGTATCCGTGACCGGTTTCGCTGTCAGCGCAGACAGATAGGCAGCGGACTCTGCATAAAAACGCAAAGTGAGGTAACTGTAATCCTGTGCGGCAGCCTGTTGCTGCGGCGTAGCGGCTTTGACTTTTCGCAAAGCCTTAGGCATGGAAACGGTGAGGTTATGACCAGCCAATACTTCGGCAACAGCATGGGCGGCAATTAACTGGGCAACTTGCACGGCAGAAAACTCGGGCTAAAAAAACGGTATTTTACTTGATAGCGCTTAACTCACGGCGAAAACCATCCACCAAAGCCCGCATCCATAAAAATAAGGCAATAAAAAAGGCTTTCCGGAGAAAGCCTTTGGACTTCAGAAGCTGGATCTAGTATTGGTTCGCCAGCGACAGCAAGCGGCGGATACGCTCTTCTGTTTTGGGGTGGGTGCTGAACAAGCCGGAAAAGTCTGCGCCAGATAAGGGGTTGATGATCATCATCTGCCCGGTTTCAGGGTGTTGCTCTGCTGTCATGTTAGGGATCTGGTGCGCATAGTTATGGATTTTTTCCAGTGCACTGGCCAGCGCTTTCGGGTCGCGGCTGATATCGGCACCCATACGGTCAGCTTCATATTCGCGTGAGCGTGAAATCGCCATCTGGATCAGGCTGGCCGCCAACGGTGCCATGATGATCATCAGAATGCCCAGCATAGGGTTAGGCCTGTCTTCACCCTCTCTATGACCGCCACCAAACAGCATGCCGAATTGCGCAATCGCTGAAATCGCACCGGCAACGGTGGCCGACATCGTCGAGATCAACGTATCCCGGTTTTTCACGTGTGCCAGCTCGTGTGCCATCACGCCGCGTAATTCACGCTCACTCAAGATCTGCATGATGCCGGTGGTGGCAGCCACCGCCGCATTTTCCGGATTACGCCCGGTAGCAAAAGCATTCGGCTGGCTTTCATTAATGACAAACACGCGAGGCATAGGCAATTCAGCACGCTCGGCCAGTTCTTTCACCATGCTGTAATAGTTGCGGAACTGGTTGTTGCCATAGTTGTTTTCAGCGTTGATTTCCACGGCGCCATACATTTTGAGTACGGCCTGGTCGCTGAACCAGTATGCGTAGAAGTTCATGCCGCCTGCCAGCAGCAAAGCCATCAGCATGCCGCTTTGGCCACCAAATGCACCGCCGACAGCAACAAACAAGGCGGTGATCGCTGCCATCAGCACAAACGTTTTGGTCCAGTTACCTAACATTCCAATTCCTTCAGTTCTGTTTGATTCTTACCCCACATGAGGGCGATGGCGTATTTTTCAATGGTAAACACGCCTTGTGAATATGCGATGACACCGGCTTTACCAGATAGCCAGATAAGCAGTGGCTGGTTAATAAAACCTGTCACCTGCTTGCACATGCTGGCCCTGCACGAATTGCTGCGCAGTCTGGCGCTTGCCACCCGGCATTTGCAGCTCGCGTATATCCAGCACACCGTCACCGCAGGCAACCAGCAAAGGCTGGATCTGCAAGACTGTCCCTGGCGTCGGGTGTTTATCTGATTGACCAGCCTGTTGAGCAACTTGTGCAAACCACAGCTTGCACACCTGGTCTTTAAATTTTGCGGTTGCCACCGGGAAAGGATTGAATGCGCGCACCTGTCGCGACAGCTGGTCGGCCGGCTGTGTCCAGTCTATGGCCGACTCGGCTTTTTCCAGTTTGTGGGCATAGGTGACCAGTGACTCATCCTGCACCTCGGAACGCAATTCACCCGTGGTTTGCAGGGTATGCATGGCCTCAGTCATCAGGCGTGCGCCTTCACGGCTGATCGCATCATGCAGCGTCTGGGTGGTATCCGCTTCCGTGATCGGCACAGACCATTTGCTGATCATATTACCGGCATCCAGCTTGGGCACCACTTCCATAATCGTCACCCCGGTTTCACTGTCACCTGCCAGGATAGCGCGATGGATAGGCGCAGCCCCGCGCCAGCGCGGCAATAGTGATCCATGGATGTTATAGCAGCCCCGTTTCGGGATATTGAGGACAGCGGTGGGGATGATCAGGCCATAAGCTGCAACGATGAGCACATCGGCATTGGTCGCTGCAATCTGTTCCTGCACCTCTGCCGGTTTCAGACTTTCCGGCTGGAACACCTGCAGACCCTGTTGCAGCGCCAGTTGCTTGACGGGGCTGGCTTTGAGTTGCATGCCACGTCCGGACGGTCGGTCAGGCTGGGTGAGCACCATGACAATGTCGTGGCCGGCATCGATCAGGCCTTGCAAGGCAGGCACGGCAAATTCCGGGGTCCCGGCATAAATAATTCGCATATGAACCCCGTTAATTAATAGCTGTTGCGCTCGATCTCGCGCGCATGCTTGACCATTTTGGTGCGGATACGGTTACGCTTGAGTGGTGACAGATACTCTACAAACACTTTGCCTTTCAGGTGATCCATTTCGTGCTGGATACATACACTGAGCAAGCCATCGGCATCCAGCCTGAATGTCACACCTTTAGCGTCCTGCGCTTCCACGGTGATGAACTCTGCGCGGGTGACATTTTCATAAATACCGGGTACTGACAGGCAACCTTCTTCATAATCCTGGTGGCCGGATTCGGCAACAATCTTGGGATTCACCAGCACCAGCAGATCGTTCTTTTCCTTGCTCAGGTCAATCACGATGAGTTGGATATGCCTGTCCACCTGCGTGGCTGCCAACCCTATCCCCGGTGCTTCATACATAGTCTCGGCCATATCTGCGACCAGCTGCTGCAAGGCATGGTCAAAGTCCTTTACCGGCTTGGCAACGGTGTGCAAGCGAGGGTCCGGATATTGCAAAATCGGAAGGAGTGCCATGCTTTATAAATCTTTCAATCCTAAGTGTTTAATGAACACAGGGCAAAACGCCTGTTTTTTCATCTTGATAAGAACTTTAAACCCATGCTAGATTGGTCGATATTGCGCATAAACGCGCCGTGCGTGCTGCCTTTACCCAGTACCGCATACTTAAGTACTGAATATCCAAGCACTGCATATAACAGAGACGTCATATGACCAAAATTGTTCAAATTATAACCTCGCTTGCCCTGGCTTGTAGCAGCTTGTGTGTGTTTGCCGATGAAATTACCTTGCGTCCCCAACATCCTGACCGCCATGTGGTGGTCAAAGGTGACACCTTGTGGGATATCTCCGCCAAATTCCTGAAGAATCCGTGGCAATGGCCACAAATCTGGCAACTCAACCGCGACCATATCAAGAACCCGCACTGGATCTACCCCGGTGATGTCATTGTGCTGGATACCAGTAGCGGCAAACCGGTGCTGCGACTGATGCGTGAATCTATCACGCTGGAACCTGGCGTGATTGTGTCACCGATCAAGGCCGACGCCATTCCCGCCATACAACCGAATGCGATATTGCCGTTTTTAACCAGGCCTATCCTCGTTTCTGCCGATGAACTGAAAAATGCACCACGGATCGTTGCCGCCGAAGAAGAGCGTGAGATATTAAGCCCGGGCACCCGTATTTATGTCCAGTCTTTACCGCAAACGTCACAACCGGTATGGGCGATCTATCGTGAAGGCGAACCGGTGAAAGACCCGGAAAATGGCCAAATCCTCGGGCTGGAAGCACATTACCTGGGTGAAGCCAGGCTGTTACGCGAAGGTCAACCGGCGACACTGAACATCACCCAGGTCAAAGAAGAGATCGCGGTTAAGGACAAACTGGTTGCCGTTGAAGATGAGTTAACGCAGACCTATGTTCCACATGCACCGGAAAACCAGATTCGTGGCCAGATTGCCCGCATCAGCGATGGCATCAACGAAACCGGCTCTGGCCGTGTGGTGGTGCTTAACCGCGGTGCAGCCGACGGCCTCGAAAGCGGTCATGTCCTGTCCATTATGCGCAAAGGGGCCAGCGTGAATGACCCTGAATCCGACCCCAAACATCCGGTCTTATTGCAATTACCGGATGAGCCTGTAGGCCTGGTGATGGTGTTCAAGACTTTCCCGCGGCTGTCGTATGCACTGGTGATGCAGGCTTCGCAACCGGTGCATGTGGAAGATATCGTTCGCACGCCGTAACGATTGCCCATGGAAGACTCTAATATTGAAAGCCCGGACCCGGCCGGCACCGCACCGGTAACTTCCTCTGCCAAACAATATGCACCGTGGATTGCGCTCAGCCTGGTAGAAGGGTTGGGCAGCACCACGTTGTGCCAGTTATTACTGGCATTCAAAACACCGGAAACCATCCTGTCGGCTTCCTACACAGCACTACGCGACACTGTCAGCAAAGAAGTGGCGGACGGTATCCAGCGGGCCATGGAGCATGCGGATATCGGTAAAGCCCTGGCCTGGCTGGCACAGCCCGACAATCACCTCATCACGCTGGCTGACCTGCATTATCCCAAACGCCTGCTGGACACTGACCAGCCGCCGCCTGTCCTGTACGCCAAAGGCAACCTGCAAATACTGAAACGCCCATGTATGGCGATCGTCGGTAGCCGGCATGCCACTACGCAGGGTGAAACCACTGCAGAAAACTTTGCCGAGAGCCTGTGCCGGGCAGGCTTTGCCGTAGTCAGCGGCCTGGCGCTAGGTATTGACGGCGCCGCCCACCGTGGCGCCCTGAAGGCCGATGGTGCCACCATTGCCGTGGTCGGCACCGGCCTGGATATCGTCTACCCGGCCAAACACAAGGCATTGGCACACCAGATCGCCCAGCATGGACTGCTGCTCTCAGAATATGCGTTGGGCACGCCCTCCATCAATTACAACTTCCCTCGACGCAACCGCATCATCAGCGGCTTGTCCGAAGGCTGCCTGGTGGTGGAAGCGAATGTAGACAGCGGCTCCCTGATCACCGCCAAGCTGGCGATCGACCAGGGCCGTGAAGTGTTTGCGGTTCCAGGCTCCATCCACTCGCCGGTTGCCAAAGGTTGCCATGCATTGATCAAACAAGGCGCCAAACTGGTGGAATCCACCGAAGATATACTCAGTGAAATACGCCATATCCGTTTGCCGGACAGCAGCCTGCCGAATAGCCCGAACGGGCTAATACCCGATTGGACTAATCTACCCTCTGAAGCAAGCCCTGTATTGGCCTGCATGGGATTCGACCCTATCTACGCCGAGCAGATCGCCGCCCGCTCAGGCTTGACGCCTGGGGAAGTTTCCACCATGCTTACATTACTTGAATTAGAAGGTGTAGTCAGCCATCTCGCGAACGGGCAATTCCAGAGACTGGCTTAACCTCATAGTATTGCGCTAGCGCTTGAATGGCATGTTGAGGAGATATGCATGTTGGAAGTATTGATATTTATTTATCAAAACTATTGGGACAAGCATGATGCGTTTGCGTCGAAAGAAACTGACGAAGCCATCATGGCCTACGAATTAGCCCAGGCAGGATTCAACCACCAGGACATCCTGCACGCGGTCGACTGGGTCAAAGACCTGCGTCGGTCCGTTGCACATCCACAATATTTGCAGGACCCTTCTGCCCTGCGTATTTTCTGCGAGATGGAACGCGACAAGATCAATGATGAAAGCCTTAACTTCCTGTGCCTGCTGCAGAAAAGTGACATCATCACCGCTTACGAGCGTGACCTGATCATAGACCGCGGCATGGTATTGCCGCAGGAAACCCTGAGCATGGAAGACATACGCTGGATCACCATGATGGTGCTGTGGGATGAGAACCGTAAACAGGATTACCTGTTTGTTGAAGACGCCTTGTTCAACCCAAAAGGACTGTCACTGCAATAACGGTTTCCTGAAATAAAAAAGCGCGATCGATATCGCGCTTTTTTATTTGCCGGACATTTACTTATAGCTGCCGGATAATCTGGCCGATGATGCCCGCCTGGTTCAAGGTATAGAAATGCATTTTATCCACACCAGCCTGCGAGAGCCTGGTGCAGATATCGGTCACCACCTCGACACCGAACGCACGCAATGACGCCAGGTCATCACCATACGCTTCCAGCCGCATCCTCAGCCAGCGTGGGATTTCAGCGCCACACACGTTAGAGAAGCGGGCCAGTTGCGTGTAATTGTAGATAGGCATGACGCCGGGAATGATAGGCGCGGTGATACCCAGCTTCTGCGCCGCTTCCACAAAACGGAAATACGCATCCACATTGTAAAAATACTGCGTGATCGCAGAATCTGCACCGGCATCGATTTTACGTTTGAAGTTTTCCAGGTCCTTCTGTGCAGAGCCGGCCTCAGGGTGAAACTCGGGGTAAGCCGCCACTTCCAGGTGGAACCAGTCTCCGGTTTCGGCACGGATAAAACTGACCAGCTCATTGGCATATTTAAAATCGCCGACACTGACCTCACCGGAAGGAATATCGCCACGCAACGTCACCAGGCGTTTGATCCCTTTGCCCTGGTAAGCTTGCAGCAACTCGCGGATCTCCTGCTTACCCGAAGAGATACATGAGATATGTGGCGCTGCCTCAGAACCTTCGCCCTGGATCTCCAGCACGGTATCCATAGTGCGGTCACGGGTGGAACCGCCTGCCCCAAAGGTCACAGAGAAGAACTCGGGAGAGAATTTAGCCAGTTCACTGCGTGCCTGGCGCAAGTTGGCGATACCCTCCGCTGTTTTTGGCGGAAAGAACTCAAAACTGAAAGAAGTTTTATTATTCACTTGTTTAATCTTTATCTATTACAGCTCGGCTATATGAAACTGCATTGACGGGGCTGCGGCCAGTTAATCATTACCGGGGATCACAGCACTCAACACCCCGGAGATGACGCTATAGACCAGCGCACCGATCACGCCTATGATGATAGAGCTGACTGAGAAACCTTCCAGATAGTTGCCGACCAGCCAGAACAACACCCCGTTAATGACCAGGATGAACAAACCCAGCGTTAACAGCGTAATCGGTAAGGTCAGCAGTACCAGCAAAGGCTTGATCAGGATATTCACTAGTCCGATGACCAGAGCGGCTATCAGCGCAGCCGTAAAATTGGCTACATGAATGCCAGGCACCAGGTAAGCCACCGCCATTAACGCCAATGCGTTCAATACCCAAACCACCAGTAACTTAAACATTACATCCTCCCGTCATTGATTAGATTGAAGGAGAGTGTACACCGAAACTTCCGCCAGGACACCCTGACGGAAGCTGCAGTAAGGGTAAGTACTGATTAGTATCTGTAGTGATCTGGCTTGAACGGACCGTTTTTGCTGACGCCGATATAAGCGGCTTGCGCATCGCTCAACACTGTCAGCTGTGCATTGAGTTTTTTCAATTGCAGGATAGCGACTTTCTCATCCAGGTGTTTAGGCAAGGTGTATACGCCTACCGGATAGTTGCCGGTCTGCGTGAACAGCTCGATTTGCGCGATAGTCTGGTTGGCAAAGCTGGAGCTCATCACATAGCTTGGGTGGCCGGTACCGCAACCCAGGTTCACCAGGCGGCCTTTTGCCAGCAGGATGATACGTTTGCCATCCGGGAAAATCACATGGTCGACTTGTGGCTTGATCTCTTCCCACTGGTATTTTTCAATACCGGCAACATCGATCTCGTTATCGAAGTGACCGATGTTGCAGACAATCGCCTGATCTTTCATCCTGGCCATATGGTCGTGTGTGATCACATGGTAGTTGCCGGTCGCCGTTACGAAAATATCGCCGTGCTCAGCTGCGTAATCCATGGTCACCACGCGATAACCTTCCATTGCCGCCTGCAATGCGCAGATCGGGTCGATCTCGGTCACCCATACTTGTGCGGACAAAGCGCGCAGGGCTTGTGCAGAACCTTTACCTACATCGCCGTAACCAGCGACTACAGCGATCTTGCCTGCTACCATCACGTCAGTCGCACGCTTGATACCATCGACCAGGGATTCGCGGCAACCATACAGGTTATCGAATTTGGATTTAGTCACGGAGTCATTGACGTTGATCGCAGGGAAAGCCAGCTTGCCGTCTTTGTGCATCTGGTAAAGGCGATGCACACCAGTGGTGGTCTCTTCAGTCACGCCCTTGATTTCTTTCAGGCGCACCGAATACCAGGTAGGATCGGTTTCCAGTTTGGCTTTGATCGCGTTGAACAGGCAGATTTCTTCTTCAGAAGTCGGATTGCCGATCACGGACAGATCTTTTTCTGCACGCGCACCCAGATGCAGCAGCAAAGTCGCATCGCCGCCGTCATCCAGGATCATGTTCGAATAACCACCATCTGCCCATTCAAAAATACGGTGGGTGTAATCCCAGTACTCTTCCAGTGTTTCGCCCTTTACGGCAAACACGGCAGTACCCGTCGCAGCAATCGCCGCCGCCGCATGGTCCTGGGTGGAGAAAATATTACAGGAAGCCCAGCGCACTTCAGCACCCAGGTCTTTCAGCGTTTCGATCAGCACCGCGGTCTGGATGGTCATATGCAGTGAACCGGTGATGCGTGCGCCACGCAACGGCTGCACTGCTGCATACTCCTCACGGATCGCCATCAGGCCAGGCATTTCGGTTTCGGCAATGGCGATTTCCTTACGGCCCCAGCCAGCCAGGTCCATATCGGCAACAATGTAATCTTTGAAATCAGCTACAGTATTCATGTTTAAAGTCCTAAAAAAATGAAAACTGAGCAGGGAAAGTTCTTCAAGAACCGGTGGAAACGTTTGTTCACCTTTTTTCCGTGCTCGCACAGTGAAAAGTGAACGCAGTTGAGAAGCTTTTCAGCTATCACTCTGAGCCTGGGAGCTTGAAAACTCTCGCAGCGTTCCTCAGAAGGCGAAATTATACCGCCAACCGAAATATTTTACAAAAGACCGCCCTACCCCATCGTTAAAACAAGCGTGTGATCCCATGCTAAATGATTGTTTAGGCTGATCATTCACCTGCACTTTCAGCATGATTTCGAATTGACACCAATAGACCGCTTTTCTCCATAAAATCATTTAGCTGACACCGTGACATCATGTGTCCATAGCAGATTACTGATTGATTAATCACCACGGAAAGGCGGAAAATTATGTCAATGTACCAAGTGATGGACGAAGAGAATCACTGCATCGCGACCTTTTATCATTTTCAGGAAGCCGTCGTGACCGCGCAGGATTTCACAGTATGGGATGACGAACACTATTACCACGTTGAAGAGCTGGATCTGCAAGTGGTTTAAATCAAAAGACTGAATAAGTCCCAGGGATAAAATGCTTAGTGATTAAGCAAAAAATAAAAAAAGCGCCGACAGGCGCTTTTTTTATTGGCTTTCAAGTTATTTCCTTGCTTTATAACCGTCGCCGAGACTACCGGGCTTCAGTCCATTATCAGGGCTAACTTGTCTTGTCATGCAGACTATGGCAGTGTTTTCATCGCCAGTGTCAGCTCTGCCGCTTTTTCTGCATCCAGCTGGTTGAGCGCATCCACGCTCGCCAACGCTTCACCATGCTTACCGTTGGCTTCTGCGATCAGGCCAAGGTAGTAGAAAGCCTGGCTATGCTGGTCGTTCATGCTCACAACACGGTGCAAATGCTGCTCGGCCAGCGTCAAGTCACGTGTCTCATACTCAGCTGCGGCCAGGTAGAACCAGGCTTCGGTGCTGGCAGGCTCCTGCTTCACCCATTGTGCTGCCACGGTTTTCAGGCCATCCCAGTCTTTGTGCAGGTAGGGGAACACCACTTTCATGAAATGTGGCCACTGCGCAGCTGGCTTGCCCCAGAAAGGCAACTCGCTTTTGACCAGGACAGGGCCAGCCGGTTGGGCAAGCAATGCCTGCACCCAGTCAATCGACATATAGTAGTAATATGCATCCTTGCCAGGGCTTTTCAATGTGATCAGGCCTACCAGTGTGCCTGACTCGTCAAACAGACCACCGCCGCTTGCCCCCTGCTTGAAAGTCGGTGTGGCGCGCACGATCACGGAATCATCCATGCTGAACAAACCTTTTACCACCCCTTTGGTGGTTACCGGTGCCGGCACAAAGCTGGGGTAACCGATGGTGAATACAGGTTGTTCGTATTTCAATTCACGGCTGGATTTCATGGCGACCGGTGCCAGCGGCAAGTCCTCCATCTGCAGCATGCATACATCATGTTTCCAGTCAGGCTTCACACCGACTGCATGATAAACAGCGCCCCCACTCAACACGCTGATGGTACTGGCGTTTGCCACCACATGGCAGTTAGTCACTACTTGATTATCTGCCACCACGACACCGGAACCTAAACCAAACTGACCATTGGTCAACCCGACCTGGATACGCAACACACGACTGTTTAAAGATTCCAGCAACTCGCCGGAAGGTTCTGCCATCACCGGTGCAGTTAAGCACGCTACCAGTAAACCCATCAAAAATTTTGTCATGTAGTGCTCCAATCCGTTACAGCAAAGTTGGTGTTTCGTTGGAAAGCCTTTAATGGCATTTCAGCAAGATGCATTCCAACCCGGATCACGCAAAAATAACCCATCAAACTGTTTACTTCAGCACTACAACACTCCTAACTAAAAAAGATATAAATCAATCACTTAAATGAATATCCACCTTATATAAATCTAAAGCAGGAGATAAGAATTGGGATTGAACACAAATCTACTGCACCAGCCAGTCCGCACCATTAATGTGCATAAAGTCACCGCCTGCACAACGACTGCGCATGCGCCATTGATTTACGCGTTAAGTAATCAGTGACATGGAATAAAACTTAGGTCTGGAATAAAAAACCGCATTTGGAATGCGGCTGGGGATATTATGGAAACGCCTGCAACCTCAGCGTCATTGGTGAAGTTTAGTGGTTGGCGATAAACACGCGATTACGCCCTTGCTGCTTGGCGGAGTACAAAGCGGCATCTGCCATACGCATCATGTGCGCCAGCCCTTGCTGCTCTGTGAGCTGTGAGGTGGAAACCAGCCCGAATGAAGCGGTGTAATGAATCTTCTCACCGTTCTCGATCAACACACTATGGTCGATTTCAGAGCGGAGGCGCTCGATGACACGTGCGGCTTCGTGCAGATCCGTCATCGGCATCAGGATACCGAACTCTTCCCCGCCCAGCCTGCCTACCATATCGCTGGTACGCAAGGCATTGATACACTTGAGGCAAAAATTCTGCAAGATCAGGTCACCGGCATGATGGCCGTGCTTGTCATTGATTTTCTTGAAATGATCGATATCGACCATGGCAAAGGAGAACGGTGCTTCATAGCGCTGGCTGCGCCTGATCTCGGACTCCAGCTCGTGCATGAAATGCCGGCGGTTGGCGATACCGGTCAGGAAATCGGTAAACGCAAATTTATCTGCCTCGATATGTAGCTGGTAAATACGCCAGACTACAAAAATACTGACGATCAAAAACAGCGTCAGCAACAACGATGCATAGATCAACCCCGCCCTGGTATGGCGTTGCAGCCTGTGCTGGCTTTCTTCCACGTATTGGTTGGCGCGCTGGTTGGCATACGCAAGGATGGATTCATTTAACCGCGCAACTTCGGAAAACCTGGTGGTCCATTCCGTTTCGATCAAGCGGTTGGCTTCGGGAAAATCAGCGTCTTCCAGCTTTTGTAAAATCTGGTCGCGCACCTGGTTCAGTGCCTGCCATTTTTGCTGGAGATTAATGATTTGCTGCGGGTCGCCGCTGTAGCTATGCTGCATGACCGCGATTTTTTCTTCCGCCAGCCGCTCGCGGTTGTCTATAAAAGTCTGCGCGCTGATCAAAGCGCCGGGGCCGGCCTTCACCAGCGTTGCATACAGTAAGCTGCTGCGGATCTGGTATAGATTTGCTTTCAGTTCCAGTGCGGCATTGGAGACCGCAAACGGCTGATCGTAAAGATTGCGCGTGGTCTGGTGCATCTCGCGCATGCTGGAGAAGTAAATCCACAGGAATAATAACGCACCGATAAAAGCGATAAGGAACCCTGAAACAAGGATATACAACACCGCTTTTTTACGCTGGCGTTTCATTATCTAGGCAATGGAAAAATAAACATGCGTAATGCCTCCAGGCAAGGCTTCATGCATCGAGCAATTTTGTGATCAATGCCCACTCTCTGGGATCGACTGGTGTAATCGACAATCGGTTCCCTTTTTGCAGTATCCGCATACTGGCCAGCTCGGGGATTTCGCGCAACTCTTTCAAACTGAGCAAGCGCGTCTTGCGTACCAGTTTCACATCTACATTCACCCAACGCGGGTTTTCCGGCGTCGATTTAGGATCAAAATACTTGTGGCCTTTTACGAACTGGAACTTGTCAGGGTAAGCCAGTGTGCTCACCTCGCAAATACCTGCGATACCCGGCACTTCGCAGTTGGAATGGTAGAACAAAACGCCATCGCCGACTTTCATCTGGTCACGCATGAAATTGCGCGCCTGGTAATTGCGCACGCCATACCAGTCCACACTCTGGTTCGGGAAGCCCGCCAGATCATCAATCGAAACATCCGAGGGTTCGGACTTCATCAGCCAGTAACGTGCCATCTCTTAAAACTTTCTTTGAACATGCAAATGCCAGTATCATAAACTCCAGCATCATAAACCCTAATCATCACAAACCCAAAGTTACATCACTGATAGAGATCATGGCTAAAAACGTACTCGGCACCTTGCTTATTCCCTGCAGCACACATCCAGTCACCGGCTTTATGCGGGATGGCTGCTGCGGGTTTCACCCGGAAGATACAGGCAGGCATACCGTATGCGCAGAAATGACCGATGAATTTCTGGCGTATTCGCAAGCACAGGGCAATGATTTATCGACACCAGTTCCGGAATATGACTTTCCCGGATTAAAGGCAGGAGATCGCTGGTGCGTTTGCGCGGGCCGCTGGCTGCAAGCCAGCGAAGCAGGCTACGCACCGCCGGTGATACTGGAATCGTGTGATGAAAGCTGCCTGGAAGTGGTCAGCCTGGCCGACCTGATGTACCACGCTTTGCGCTAGTCGCCCTCGGCTTTGCGCTAGTCGGCCTGGCGATGGCCTGGCATTGCGCTGGTAGGGTTATAGAGGAGATGTGCTAAGGGGTTACCTGAGCCTTGATCCTGAACCAAAAAGTTCAGGTGGTAACAGCCTAAGGTACATTAGGTTCACACGCCAAGGGTGCCTTAAAAGACATCCCAACTTAGTGCGATCGCACAGCACCTGATGAGCCGAAACCTATAACAAAGACTAGTTCAAGGAATTTTAGACTCAGGCAACGCCTTAACACACCAGATAAAAACACATCCGGTTTTAACTGCAGCAGGGTAAAACTGCGTCGTTAAAAAAATGATACGCCATTTACCATCAATGACGGTGAATATTTTATGAAGTTCAGGGGATTACAACAATTTATGCTGGCTGGACAATATTTCATCCATTTGCTGCTGCATGCTGGTAATACGCTTTTTCACATCGCCCACATCAACGCCGTCACTGCGGGTATTCAATAACTCATGCGTGATATTCAATGCCGCCATGATGGCGATCCGCTCAACACTGACCATTTTACCAGCATCGCGGATCTCACGCATCTTCCCATCCAGATAACCGACCGCCTGTAATAAAACATCGCGTTCTTCATCGGTACAGGTCACGCTGAAGGCGCGACCCATGATCTCAATATCGATTGGTTGCTTGGCCATCGTTTATTGACCTTCCTGTGGTAATGCAGACAGTAATTTTTCCAGCTGCACGCTGGCTTGCGTCATGTTGAGCTTGAGAGATTGCGACTCCTGGTGCAATTTTGACACCTCCTGACGCAACTGGCCATTATCCTCGCGCAGCTGATTACACAGCGCAATCAACTTCGCCACACGCTCTTCCAGACTTTTCAGATCAGCATCCATCAAGCCATTATCAATGAAAAAAATGATTGTGGTCAATAGCTAAGCGTAGTTTTTCAAAGTAAATTAAAGATTTCAACTTGATCATCCAGCGAATGTCCGCTCGCAAAAACCGACACTTTCAACTAAAATGAGCGCCAGTTGTCAGGTGCTTCGCGCTGTGTTCTCACAGCCGGAGTGAAACTGGGAAACAGGTGCGCGAATCCACATTCGCAATGCCTGTGCTGCCCCCGCAACGGTAAGCAAGTGCGGGTCTATCAATATGCCACTGGGTGCAAAACCCGGGAAGGCGATAGATCAAAACTTGCAAGCCCGGAGACCGGCCTCGCAACCAAACATTTGCAATACCGCGGGGTGACGGTGTCTGATCATGTATTTCTACATTGCTAGCCATAGCAATTCAAAATTCATTGTCTCTACCCCTGGTATCGCCCAATAACCCATATGCGGGGTCGCATATGTCATAGGGATAAGATAATGAAAAAGAAGTTACTATTTAGCGTCATTGCCACGCTGTTTACCTCACCCGTTTTTGCTGAAGACCTGCAACTTGACGATGTCACTGTCAAGTCATCCGGCTTTGAACGTAAAGATACCGAAACAACATACACCTCAGAAATTCATACCGCCAAGCAAATTGAGGCGTCCGGGGCCAGTACGCTTTATGATTTTTTGGCACAACAAAGCTCGCTGAATATCTTATCCAGCTTTGGTAATAAAGCCACTCCGTCTATCAATCTGCGGGGTTTTGGTAGCGAAAATGGTGCTCAAAATGTCGTCATAACCCTTAATGGTCAACGCCTGAATAATATTGACAGCAGTTCACAACTTTTGGCCGGTATTCCGCTAAGCAACATCGAGCGTATTGAAATCAGCAAGGGTAGTGGTTCCGTCTTATATGGTGATGGTGCCACAGCTGGAGCCATTCAAATTTACACCAAAGCAAAAACCGGGGTCACAGCCTCTACAAGTTGGGGAAATTTTGGCCAGCAAAACCATTATGCATCTGCTGGATTAAACGAAGAAAAATTAGAGCTTTCAGCCAATCTCTCACATGATAGCCATGATGGTTTTGGTAAAAAGGATCCGTCTGGATACAGGGATGAATTCACCAGTAACACGCAAAATGCTCGTGTAAAAATAAAGCCAACTGATTCGTTTCGCATTTTTGCCGAAGCAACAAGCACTCGAAATGATATTCGCTATGCGCCTTCCTTAACCAAAGCCCAATTTAAAGACAGCCCGCGTAATGTAGGCCTTGATTTCTTGGGCAACCCGGCGAACTATACGCATCAAGCGCTTGATAGTGACCGCTGGCAAATTGGAACCGAAATTGACCTTTCACCATCCTGGCACGTAACCGCTACCCATTACCGGGAAGATAAGCTGTCTGAGTTTTATAACTTCAACAGCAAGTTTCATTACGATCAGGAAGCAAGTACTCTAGATTTACGTTACGACGGCGCTCAAATCAGTGCAATCACAGGGATTCAGGTTAACAATGGCGAAAGAAAAGCCAGCAACAATTCCACCACAAAAAATAATCGTGCCCTGTTTGCCAATTTGGAATACCGGTTACTAGACAATTTAACGCTTTCTGCGGGCGCTCGTACTGAAAAAGTATCTTATCAATTCAGTCCTAATTCAGGTAACTCACTAGCCGATAGTGAAAATCTGAGTGCTTGGGACATTGGTGCAAACTACCGAATCAATCCCGAAGTCTCCGTATTTGCCAACCACAACCACGCATACCAGGCACCAGACATTGATCGGTTTTTTACTACCAATGTATTTACTGGCGTGACTAGTTTTAATGGATTCATTAAACCTATGCACTCCAAAACCAGTAATCTAGGTTTGAATTACGTCACAGATAGAAATCGGCTAAAGATGTCGGCATTTTATGCCGACCTGAACAATGAGATTTATGTCATCCCCCTTCTTTTCACAAATACCAATCTGGACCAATCACACAAGTATGGGCTCGAACTGCAGGACAGCTACAAAATCAATCCCGAATTGACTGCTTCCGTTCTTTATAACTACATACGCGCAACTATTGACCGGGAGAATACTGGGAGCGGAAGCTTTAATGGTAAAAATTTACCTGGTGTGCCAAGACACAACCTTGTTGCTAATTTGAATTGGAAATTCAATCAAAACGCCAGCCTGAATGTGAACCATGCATGGCGCTCAAGCGCTTATGCTTACCAGGACTTTGCTAACAACTTAGGTCAAAAACAATCTATCTACTCAAGCACGAATTTATCGCTAAATTATCAATACAGTCGTTTCACAATATTTACTGCCGTCAATAATTTATTTGAGCATGAAAATTCGATACAAGTAGCCGACGATTCAATCTATCCTGTTGATTTTGTTCGGACTTGGCGAGTGGGATTAAAAGCAGATTTTTAGTACCCCTCACTGAATTACATGCATTTAGCAAAAATAAATTAACGGACAAGCACTAGAAAAAAAACTATATGAAAAAAACAACATTATTAGGGTTGATAACAGCTCTGCCTTTAAACATATTCGCTGCAGAAACCCTCGCAACAGCAGATCTGGACGAAGTAGTGGTTACTGCCAGTAGAACAGCTCAATCCACCAAAACCGTCACTGGTGACATCACAGTGATTGAAAGCGAAGAAATCAACCGCCTGCGCGGTGGCTCTATCGCAGACTTATTAAGACTTCAGCCAGGTGTAGAAACCTATACCAATGGCGGCATGGGTACGAACAGTAATATCGGCTTACGTGGTACCAACGATAATCAGTTGATCGTACTGGTCGATGGCGTGCGCATAAACTCAGGCACCACCGGAACAACTGCATTTGAAAACATCCCTCTGGCCTTGATTGACCGCATAGAAATCTTGCGCGGGCCGGCTTCCAGCCTTTATGGTTCGGATGCGATTGGCGGTGTGATCCAGATATTCACCAAGCGCGGTAAAAGTAACAACACACACCTGTATGCCAGTGTGGGTGCAGGAAGTTACGATGCATATAGCGGCAACGCCGGTTTCGATACGGCCTATCAAGCCTTAAGATTCGGTGCACAAGTCAGCAATTACGATACTCGCGGGATCAGCGCAAAAAAGCGCCCTACGGCTGTGGCCGAACAAGACCGCGATGGCTATCACAACTTTAGCGGTACTGCATACGCCGATCTCGAGTTTGCACCTGGCCATTCATTAGGCTTGAACTATCTGGAAAGCAAAGGCAGGAACCAGTATGACAGCAACTTTATCGGCAATTATCTGGAACGCTATCAACAAGGGTACGGGTTGACGTTAAAGAATGCATTAACGGATCACTGGACCAGCAAATTACAGTACAACATTGGCCGCGACCAGTCATATAGCGTTACATCCCGAACTGCGAATAGCAATATAGAGACAGAACAACGGCAGCTGTCATGGCAACATGATTACAGGCTCTCAAACGGCACGCTGACTTTTGCTTATGACAGGCTGGAACAAGAAGTGCTAACGGAGTCCCGAGGCAGAAATACGCTGGACAGAGGTCGCAATAATGATGCTTTTGTGCTTGGCTATGTCGGCAAATTCGATGCGCATAGCACGCAGCTGTCATTACGTGAAGACCATAACAGTCAATTCGGTAACTATACGACTGGCGGCATTGGCTATGGTTATGCATTTTCGCCGGCCTGGCAATTCACTACGCAATATGGCTCTTCATTCAGGGCCCCCACATTTAACCAGCTTTATGCTGTCGCCTTCGGTGATCCTGATCTGCTATCCGAAAAAGCCGATAATATCGAAGCCAGCTTGCGTTACCAGGGCCAGCAACTACAAACCAAAGTCACGGTATTTGACAACCATATCCGCAACTTCATCCAGAATGCACCCCGCGCTGACTGCCCGCCGGGCTTTACCAACGGTTGTGCCGTCAATGCCGGCAAGATTGAAATCCAGGGCATCACAGTGGAGAGTAGCCTCGCCCTGGCTGAAAACTGGTTTTTGTCTGGCAATTTAACTGTGCAATCCCCACGCGTGGATGCCACCGACAATCTGCTGATCCGTCGTGCCCAACGCTTTGGCAACCTGTTATTGCAATATAAGAATGGCGATTGGGACTGGTCAGCAGAGTTAACCGCCTCTTCACAGCGTTACAACGACACGGCCAACCAGATCTCATTGAGCGGATATGCTTTACTGAACACGACGCTGGGCTATCAAGTTAACAATCACTGGCGGCTGCAGGCACGTGCTAACAATATACTGGATAAGAATTATGTGTTGGCAACCACCAGAAGTTTGGCCTCACCTAACAATCCGGACTACAACACCATGGGCACCAACATATTCGTCAGCCTGAATTACGACATGAAGTAGCGTCTGCCGAAGGTGGATTTTGCCCAAGCCTATTAGAATTTGGGCTAAAATTCACCCCTTGTGATTAATCTTAATTTTTGGAGTCGTTGGCATGCCACGTAAAATTTCAACCCAATCTCTGGCAATCGCATTGGTCATTGCACTGATGGTCATTGTGACGCGCGGCCATCATTTCGCGTCCATCGATTTCCTGCCTAGCGCTTCTTATGCGGCTTTCTTTATTGCGGGTTACTACCTGCGTTCGACCGTTGTGTTCGTTGCCCTGCTGGCGTTGTGTGCAGGCCTTGACCTGGCCGCAGTGACCTGGGGTGGCGTCAGCAACTTTTGTGTGACACCGGCTTACGGCTTTTTATTGCCAGCCTACGGCACGATGTGGCTGGCAGGTAAATGGACAGCCAGTAACACCAACTGGGAGTTCAGCAGCCTGTTCAAATTAGCCGGGGTAGTGGTAGTGGCATCAGCCATTGCAGAGCTGTTCTCCAGCGGCGGGTTCTATTTCTTCGGTGGCCGTTACGCCAACCCAACCCTGGTTGAATTCGGTGCGCGCCTCGTGAAATACTATCCAAAACAGCTGGAAGCGATTGCGTTCTGGATCATCGTCGCATTGATTGCGCATGTGGTGTTTGGCCTGGCTAAACGCTCAGTTCGCGAAAACGCTTAATTCTTAGAAATCATCATGGAAACCAATGACCGCGACAGCCGCCACAAGGCGCGCATGATCCGCAAAAAAGCGGTCATTGATGAAAAAATAGAGCAGGCCAAGCAGGAAAAAGGCGTGCTGCTTATCCTCACCGGCAACGGCAAAGGCAAAAGTTCTTCCGCTTTTGGCATGGTTGCCCGCTCGCTGGGCCACGGCATGCGTGTCGGTGTCGCCCAGTTTATCAAAGGCCGTTCAGATACCGGCGAAGAAGCCTTCTTCCGCGAACATCCATTAGTGAGCTGGCATGTGCTGGGCGAAGGTTTTACCTGGAACACGCAAGACCGCCAGCGTGATACTGAAACCGCCATGCGCGGCTGGCAGATAGTCGCAGGCATGTTGCAAGACCCGGCGATTCAATTAGTGGTTCTCGACGAACTGACCTACACCTTTAAATACGGTTACCTGGATGAGCAGATGGTGCTGGATGCCATTGCCGCCCGTCCGCCCATGCAGCACGTGGTCATCACCGGTCGGGGTGCTTCTGAAGCCTTGCGGAACGCTGCCGATACGGTCAGCGAGCTGATGGATGTCAAACATGCCTGGCGCGCAGGCATCAAAGCCCAGGCTGGAATAGACCTGTAATGCAACCCGCTGTTGCCACCTGCCACGCCATAATGATGGCCGCACCCGCATCCGGCCAAGGCAAAACCATGACCACAGCGGCGTTGGCCCGTGCCTACCGCAACCGAGGCTTGCGCGTACAGGCATTCAAATGCGGGCCGGACTTTATCGACGGAATGATCCTCGAAGTCGCCACCGGCAAACCTGTTTATAACCTCGATTTAGGCATGTGTGGCGAAGCCGATGCGCGCCGACTGCTCCACAAGGCCGCACAAGAAAACGATGTGATTCTGCTCGAAGGCGTGATGGGGCTCTACGATGGCAACCCCTCCTGCGCCGATATCGCCGAGCGCTTCAATATACCCATTGGTCTGGTCGTCAACGCCAAAGCCATGGCGCAGACTTTTGCTGCGGTGGCTTATGGCTTATATGCATTCCGCCCCAGCCTGCAACGCGCAGGTGTGATCGCCAACCAGGTGGGCAGCGAAGGCCATGCGCGCATGATCAGGGAAGCCTTGCCTGCGGATATTCCGTGGCTGGGATCTATGCCATATAACGACCAGTTAAGCCTGCCGGAACGTCATTTGGGTTTGCATCTGGCGCAGGAAATTAATGATATTGACCAGCGCATAGAAGCCGCCGCGCAATTATTGGGGCAAGACATCCCGCTGCCGCCAACCGTGAATTTTGATGCGCCAGAAACGGATTCTGCCGAGCCATTGTTGCAAGGCAAGACTATCGCCGTCGCCAAGGACGCAGCCTTCTGCTTTATCTACCAGGCCAATCTGGATCTACTTGAATCACAGGGTGCGAGCATTACATTCTTCTCGCCGTTACAGGATGCGCAACTACCAGTGGCTGATGCTTATTGGCTGCCTGGCGGTTACCCTGAATTGCATCTGGAACAGCTTGGAAATAATACCGGCATGCGTGACGGTTTACAGGCCGCATCCGCTGCAGGCAAACCTGTACTGGCAGAATGCGGCGGCATGCTTTCATTGGGTGAAAGCCTGGATGGACGTCAGACATTCGGCTTATTGAGCGGTCACGGCAAGATAGAAAGCAAACGGCAAGGCCTGGGCACACAACACGCAACTTTCCCTATTGAAAACGGCACCGCCACCATAGGTGCGCATACCTTCCACTACGGTCGTTTTGACACTGACCTGCCGGTGATTGCACATGGCAAAGGCAGGTACGGATCGGGTGAAGCGGTCTATCGCCAGCAGAACATTACGGCCAGTTTCCTGCATTTCTATTTCCCGTCTAACCCGGCATTAGCCGCGCAGTTCTTCCTGCCATGAGTTTCGCCTATCCTGAAGACGATAAAGCGGCGATTTACAAAGTGATTGCCGAGCGGCGTGATATGCGGCATTTCTTGCCGACGCCGATTGCGCCCGAGCTATTACAAAAATTATTGCAAGCGGCACACCATGCGCCCAGCGTTGGACTCATGCAACCATGGCGTTTTATCCGCATTAGTGATGTTGAGATTCGCAAAAGTATTCATACACTGGTTGATGATGAACGCAAACGCACCGCACAAGCGATAGGCGAAGTTGAAAATACTGCGCGCATGGCCGAATTCATGCGGCTGAAGGTGGAAGGTATTTTAGATTGCGGCGAGCTGCTGGTAGCTACCTTATGCGACCAGCGTGAGAAATATGTGTTTGGCCGCCGTACCTTGCCGGAAATGGATTTGGCCTCAGTCAGCTGTGCTATCCAAAACCTTTGGCTGGCTGCGCGTGCCGAGGGCATAGGCATGGGATGGGTCAGCCTGTTTGACCCGAAGGCGCTGGCTACCTTGCTGGGCATGCCTGATGACGCCAAACCGGTCGCCATTTTATGCCTGGGTTATGTGAATACGTTTTATAAATCACCGATGCTGGTAGAAGAAGGCTGGGCTACGGAAAAACCGTTATCCGAAATGTTGATGGAAAACGGCTGGAATATCGGTACGCAGGACGAAACTATCCACAAAATGGCTACCCAGAAAAAGGATAAGCGGCAGTCATGAACCGCTGGCCGCAACGCATTGTTTGCCTGACCACGGAAACGGTAGAGGTACTTTATTTACTGGGTGAGCAGGATCGCATCGTCGGTATCTCAGGCTTCACCACCCGGCCTGCCATTGCCAGAAAAGAAAAACCAAAGATCAGCGGCTTTACCAGTGCAAACATCGACAAGATCCTGGCTCTGGATCCCGACCTGGTGCTGTGTTTTTCCAATTTGCAAGCCGACATCGCTGCCTCACTGATCAAGGCCGGTTGCCAGGTGCATGTGTTTAACCAGCGTAGCCTGGATGAAACTTTGCAAATGATACTGACCGTGGGCGACCTGGTTGGTGCCAGTGAAAAGGCTCAGGTATTGGTTGCACAGTATCAATCGTTACTGGATAACTCGCGCGCAAACTCTTCAATCTGGACTCATAAACCTAAGGTTTATTTTGAAGAATGGGACGAGCCTATGATGTGCAGCATCCGCTGGGCGGCAGAGCTGATTGAGGCGGCAGGTGGCAAGGATTCTTTTCCCGCATTGAGCCAGTTTCATCATGCACGCGACCGTCAGGTGACAGCCGAACAAGTTGTCGCGGCGCAACCAGACATTATTATTGGCTCCTGGTGCGGCAAGAAATTCCAGCCGGAAAAAGTCAAAGTCCGTGCAGGCTGGCAATCTATACCGGCAATCCGCCACGGCCAACTTTACGAAATCAAGTCGGTCGATATTTTGCAACCGGGGCCAGCCCTATTTACCGAAGGGTTGGCGCAACTGCAATCAATTATTCAACGCTGGCAACAGCAACAGGAGAGTGTGTGATGAGCAGCCATTTGATCTTAGGCGGTGCCCGTAGCGGCAAAAGTGCTTATACGGAAAGGCTGGCATCGGCACTGGAACTTCCGGTTACCTATATCGCCACCGCCCAGGTCTACGATGACGAATTCGCCAACCGCGTGGCACATCACAAACAGCGACGCCCACCCTATTGGGCGTTGGTAGAAGCACCGTTCAACCTTGGTCAGACATTGCTGGATAACGACGCATCGGAAACCTGCCTGATTGTCGATTGCCTGACGCTGTGGCTGGCGCAATGCATTTGCCCGGATTGCGACAAGCCGGAGCGGCTGGACTGGCAGGCGGAGAAACAGGCTTTACTGGCTGCACTGCCTCAACTGCAAGCACAGGTATTTTTGGTCAGTAACGAAGTCGGCATGGGCATAGTGCCGCTAGGTGAGATCAACCGCCAGTTCCAGGATGAACAGGGCCGTTTAAACCAGGATATTGCTGCTATCGCCAACCAGGTCAGTTTCGTGGCGGCAGGCCTGCCGTTAAAACTCAAATAACCATCATAGGAAAACGCATGAAAAAATTCTCTCTGCTGACCGGCGCACTGGTCACATTGCTGGCATCACTTACTGCCAACGCACACGTACCTTTTTTAAAACCTAACCAGTTCAATGTCACCCATCACCGCCTGACCATAGAATCTGCGTTTACCGAGTTCCCATTCCAGGCTGATTTTGCCATGGATTCACCCAACTTCACCATCACCTCACCACAAGGTGAAGTCACTGCCATCAAGCCAATCGCCAAAACCAAGGCCGCAGTGTATCTGGAGCCGGATTTGAAAGAGGAAGGCACTTACCGCATCAGCACCGGGCAACGTGTAGGCCCTATCTACAAAGCGGTGGAGACTGCAGATAAAAAACTGTATTTCGCTGCGGATATGAAGCGCGTAACCGGCAAGCCGACCACCATGAATTACTACAGTTATGCCGATACCTATATTTTCAAAGGCCAGCAAAAATACCAGGCCAGACCGTTCAACAAAGGTCTGGAAATCATCCCGCTGGCATCACCGAACAGCCTGGCATTGGGTGGCGAGTTAAGTTTCCGGGTGCTGGAGAATGGCAAGCCGGTGCCGGATGCCCGCATTATCGTAGTGACAGACAACGAGCACTTCAGCAAACACCGTATTGAAGATCTTTACGATGTTGAGAACGTCAGGGCATCGAATATTCACGCCAATGCGCAAGGCGAATTCACTTTCCGCCCTGCAAAAGCCGGGCTGAATTTCCTGTTTACGACTGTGCATCACCAGCTGAACGAAAATCTGTGGGAAAGCCAGAATGCGTCACTGACGCTGGAAGTGAATTTACCGGCAGAAACGAACAAGCCTTAATTTTTGCGTTCTTAATGATCACTTATTCAGGAAAATAAACCATGGCAACCTCGACTTTCCAACTCAAAGGTGAATACATCGCCCTGTGCGATTTGCTGAAACTGGAAGGCGTGGCCGACAGCGGCGGCCAGGGCAAATCCATGGTGGCTGAAGGCCTGGTCTCAGTGGATGGTCAAATCGAGCGCAGGAAGACTGCCAAGATCCGCGCCGGCCAGGTGGTGCAGGCATTCGAGCAGACCATCACTGTGGTGGCTGGCTAATTCGGTTCGAAACCTGCGGGCAAGTACGCGGCGAGCGCTGACCAGTTCAGATGTTGCCGCAAGGCATCAGCCAGTTGCTCCAGGCTTTGTTCACGTAATTGTGTATAGTCGAAGGCAACCTGATTCGATAATCCGGCCCATTGCAGCCAGGCCGCACAAGCCTGCGGATGGTCAAACAGGCCATGGATGTAGCTGCCGGCCACCTGGCCATCTTCTGAGACCGCCCCTTCAGCCTGGTCGTTAATCAGATGGGCCGGATGTTCTAAAGCGGACCCGGTACTGACTCCCATATGGATCTCATACCCTTGCACTTGCGCATCGGCGAAGGTCAACTTTCCCGAAACCTGTTTTAGCTGCTTGTGTGCTTCCAGCGTAGTTTGCATATCCAGCCAGCCCAGACCGGCACTACTGCCCGTCTCGCCTTCCAGTGCCAATGGATCATGCAATTGCTGACCCAGCATCTGGAACCCGCCGCAAATCCCCAGCAACTTGCCGCCATACCGTAAATGCCTCGCGATGATTGGCTCCCAGTCATGCTCACGCAGCGCAGCTAAATCACCACGCACATTTTTGCTACCCGGCAGGATGATCAGATCGGCAGCTGGCACAGGTTCATTCAGGCGCACAAATTTCAGATCCACTTGCGGGTGTAAGCGTAGCGCATCGAAGTCGGTATGGTTGGCGATATGCGGCAACACCGGCACCACGATGGTGAGCCGGATATCTGTTTTTCTGGTATTGCCACTGGCGACGGCATCTTCCGCTTCCAGATGCAAATCATGCATATACGGCAATACGCCTATCACCGGCTTGCCGGTGCGTTGCTCCAGCCAATCCAGCCCGGGTTGCAGCAAAGCGATATTGCCACGGAATTTATTGATGACGAACCCGGCAACCCTGGCCTGCTCGCTCTCCGACAACAAAGCCAAGGTACCGACCAGGTGCGCGAACACCCCGCCTTTATCAATATCCGCGACCAGGATCACCGGGCAATCGACCGCTTCGGCGAATCCCATATTGGCGATATCATTGGCGCGCAGGTTGATCTCGGCCGGGCTGCCCGCGCCTTCCACCATGACAAAATCGTATTGCTGCTGTAACCGCTGATAGGATTGCAGCACCGCCTGCATGGCCACTTTTTTGTATTCGTGGTAAGTGCTCGCTTCCTGGTTACCCTGCACCCGGCCGTGAATGATCACCTGGCAGCCGGTATCCGAATTAGGTTTTAGCAACACCGGGTTCATGTCGGTATGCGGCTGCAAACCGGCGGCCATCGCCTGCACTGCCTGTGCGCGTCCGATCTCGCCACCATCTTCAGTCACCGCTGCATTCAGCGCCATGTTTTGAGGCTTGAATGGCGCCACCGCCACCCCGCTGCGGTACAATACGCGGCACAATCCAGCCACCAGCGTACTTTTACCGGCATCCGACGTGGTGCCCTGAACCATTAATGTTTTTACTGCCTGCTTATCCATCCGCCGATTATCTCATACTCGCCCTGCTTGCCTGTGGCGCGGTTGCGCTTGATCGCTGGCTGGGCGAACCCGCTCGCTGGCATCCACTGGTGGGCTTTGGCAGCATAGCCAATTTCTTGAGCAAACAATTCAATCCTCCCCCATCTCAACCGAATAAATCACAACGCGTAGCCGGTTTATTGACATGGATGCTGGCTGTTTTACCAGTCACTTACATCGCATGGTTATTGTCGCAGACTCGCTTCAGCTGGCTGGTACATGGTTATCTGCTGTATTTTGCACTCGGTCACCAAAGCTTGCGCCAGCATGCCCTGGCCGTGTACTCGGCGTTGAAAAATAACGACTTGCCGCAGGCGCAACTCGCGGCTTCCTACATGGTCAGCCGCGACAAAGAGGCGATAGAGCCGGTGACATCCACGCTGGAATCGGTACTGGAAAACGGCAATGACGGCGTATTTGCCGCCCTGTTCTGGTTTCTGGTTGCAGGTGGCCCCGGTGCGCTGCTATACCGTCTGGCGAATACGCTGGATGCCATGTGGGGCTACAAAACCAGCCAATACTATTATTTTGGCTGGGCCGCCGCGCGGCTGGATGATGTGTTGAATTACATTCCTGCACGTTTAACTGCATTGACTTATGCGTTGCTGGGCAGCACCAAGAAAGCCTTGCATGCCTGGCGCACACAAGCCAGACAATGGGATAGCCCGAATGCCGGACCGGTGATGTCTGCAGGTGCGGGTGCACTGGATGTCGCTCTCGGTGGACGTGCCCGCTACCATGGCGTCTGGCATGAACGTCCGGCATTGGGTACAGACAAGCCGGCTGCTTCAGAAGATATCCCGCGTGCCCTGCGCCTGGTTAGCACCGGCTTATATGCGTGGCTGGGAATCGCTGTGCTGACAGGAGCCGTGATCTATGCTTGAACATGGCGGCAACCTGCTGCAAGCGGCAGCTAAATATGGCAGGCCTGTGCATGACTGGCTGGATTTATCGACAGGCATTAACCCACAGCATTACCCTATTCCAGCGCTCACATCTTCATTATTCCAGCGCTTGCCAGCGATGGATGACGGCTTACAGGCTGCCGCCCGTGCTTATTATAATGCGTCATATATTCTGCCATGTGCCGGTTCACAAGCTGCATTACAGGTGTTACCAACTTTACGGCAGCCTTGTCGGGTTGCGATGCCACGCACCATGTACCAGGAACATGCGCACGCCTGGCAACGTGCAGGTCATACTGTGCAATTTTTTGAGCAGCAACCGGACAGCGATATCCTGAACACAGCTGACGTATTGCTGGTGTGCAATCCTAACAATCCGACAGGTCAGTTGTATCCTGTGGATCAGCTATCAGCCTGGCACGCACAACTGGCAGCGCGTGGTGGCTGGTTGGTAGTTGACGAAGCGTTTATGGATACCTCTCCACAAGCCAGTCTCGCCAGCCATAGTGGTCAACAGGGATTATGGATACTGCGTTCACTGGGCAAGTTTTTCGGGCTGGCCGGGCTCAGGGTAGGTTTTTTGCTCGGGGAGCCAGCTCTATTGGCGCAAGTTGAGTCTTTGCTCGGGCCTTGGACAATCGCGGGGCCCAGCCGCCATATTGCGCAGATCGCGCTGGAAGATACTACCTGGCAGCTAAAGATGCGGGAACACTTGCCTGCGCAAGCCCGGCAATTATTTGAGATGCTTGAGAATTACGGATTTAATCCGGTTGGCGGCACCGATTTATTCCATTATGTACAACACCCCGCCAGCCGTCAGTTACAGGATGCGCTTGTAAAACAAGGCGTCTGGACACGTTACTTCGAATCGCCGCAGGCATTACGCTTCGGCTTGCCGCCAGTCACCGAATGGTCACGGCTGGAGCAAGCACTGGCTAATACCAGAATTACCGGTTAACGAATTCTATCCTCGGTACGGTGCCGGAAAAATCTATGCGCGTCAGGCTGGCATAATCGACCTGGAAGCGGAATAAACCTTTCAGCTGCATGTTCAATGCATGTGCGATCAGCGCGCGTATCATGCCACCATGGGTGACGACCAGGATATGCTCATCAACATGATTCTGTAAGCATTCATCGATAAACGCGATACCGCGTTGTTGCAATGCGGCAAAGGTTTCGCCATTCGGTGGCGCCAGATCGGCATAACTTTGCGCCCAGACATCGAATAATTCACGCGGGATATCGTTCCAGGCCAGCATTTCCCAATCGCCGAAATGCAGCTCCTTCAGCCTGTCATCGTGCACAATCTCGTAGTCAAAGCCGAGCGCATGCGCCAGTTTGCTGCAGCGTTGCAATGGGCTGGCGTATACAGCATCAAACTGCTCGCCGGACAATTTGGTTTGCAGTTTTTCCAGCTCATCCATAAAACTGGCCGACACATCGATATCACTATGTCCGTAACACACGCCTTCCGGCACCTGCAGCCGCGTGTGGCGTACCAATGTGAGCTTCATATCAACTGGCTCCAGGCCAGTAAACCCAGGTAAAAAGCCAGCTCTGTCAGCTGTTGCATCGCCCCCAGCGTATCACCGGTATACCCTTGCAGATTGCGCAACAGCAGGTTGCGCCACCACCACCAGACAAGGAGCACAGGCAACTCAGTCACCAGCAAGAATTGCATTGCGGCGAAGCCGGAATGGTTCAGCCACAGCAGACCGGCAAAACCCAGCCAGCTCCACAAGCCGAATGCGCTGGCCCAGCGCAGATCGTTGCGTGCAGGACTGGTGGCGAGCGGTTTGGATTTTCCGGCAACGCGCACATAAGGCATGGTCGCCATCACATATACAGCGGTCAGCCGGCTTAACGAATGACCGGCAATCAGTGCAAACGGCAATACTGCTGCCGGTAAAGCGACCAGCGCCTGGAACTTGAATAGCAGCATGCCGGTTAACGCGATAGCACCGTAACTGCCCAGCCGCGAGTCCTGCATGATCTCCAGTTTGCGGGCACGGTCCAACCCGCCCCCCAGGCCGTCAGCGCTGTCAGCCAGGCCATCTTCATGAAAGGCGCCTGTCATGTAAATGGTTGCTGCCATGCTGGCCAACACTGCGATCGAAGGAGGGAAGAGTAATGAAGCAAGCCACCAGACGATGGCGCCGATCAGGCCGACCAGCAAGCCAACCAGCGGGAAATAACGTGCGGCGTGGTTTAATTCAGCTTCCTGGAAGTCGGGTATGGCGGGCACCGGCCAGCGGGTGAAAAACCCCAGGGCCAGTTGAAAGTATCGCCATTGCAGTTTCCAGTTCACTGGTTTTTCCCGCTGACGCCGGCGCTTTCGAAGCTGGCCATCTCATTGAGGAAAGCCACCGCAGACTGCAACAACGGATAGGCCAGCACGGCACCGGTGCCTTCACCCAGCCGCAACGACAGATGCAACAGCGGCTGCACGTTCAAATGCTCCAGCATCTTGCCGTGGCCGTTTTCGTCGGAACAATGTGCGAACACGCAATAATCCAGTACCTGCGGATACAGTTTTGCCGCCACCAGTAAGGCTGAAGTAGCAATAAAGCCATCGATCAGCAAGGTCACCCTGGCTTCTGCCGCTGCCAGCAGCGCGCCTGTCATCATGGCGATTTCAAAACCGCCGAATACCGACAGCACCTGCAGCGGATCTTTTGCATCTACGTGATGGGTCTGCAACGCGGTAGTCAGCACCGATAACTTGTGGTCCAGCCCTTTATCGTTGAGGCCGGTGCCACGCCCTACGCATTGGTGCAGCGGCAAGCCGCACAGCACACTCATCAGGCAACTGGCGCTGGAAGTATTGCCTATGCCCATTTCGCCCAGGGCCAGTACATTACAGCCCTGTGCAATGGCGTCACGCGCGATCGCTGCGCCACGGGTAATCGCTTGTGTACATTCCTCGGGCGTCATCGCCGGATGATGCAGGAAACTCAGTGTGCCCATGCCGAGTTTGGCATCTATCAGCAAGGGATGCGGGTCGAACACCGCATTGACCCCGCTATCGATGACATGTAATTGAAAACCATGCTGGCGCGCAAACACATTGATGGCAGCGCCGCCATTAAGGAAATTCAGCACCATCTGTGCAGTGACCGCTTGCGGATAAGGGCTAACACCTTCAGCGACGATGCCATGGTCACCAGCGAACACCAGCATGGTTTGCTGCTGCAACACCGGGCGTTCGGTGTTTTGTATCAGGCCCAGCTGCAATGCCAGCGTTTCCAACCGTCCCAATGCCCCTAGCGGTTTGGTTTTCTGGTTGATCTGCCGGGTTAAGGCAGCTTGCAGGGTTTCGTTGCTGGTGGATTCTATATGGAATTTTTGCATGCGGTTATTCTACCCGATGAAATATCCGCCTGTCAGATGGCAAGTCAAAGCCGCATAAAAAAGCCCCGCACAGGCGGGGCTGACTCAGGGATAAATATAATAAAACGATGGATACATCAGCCTAACTTGACCGGCACATAAATCTTGTTGTCACCACGCATGACCAGCAAGGCTATGTTTTTGGCGTTCGGCTGCAATTTATCGTGCAGTTGCGTGATGTTGGTGACCTGGTCTCCATTCACCGCCAGAATGACATCTCCGGGCTGGATGCCGGCACTGGCAGCCGGACCTTTACCCACTTCTTCCACCAGCAGGCCCTGCTTGATCTGGGTTTGCGCCAGCTCTTGCGAAGTGAGCGGGCGCACACTCACACCTAACTTGGCCTGCTTGTTATCATGTGCGATCACCGGCTCGTTCTTGACGGTCTGCATTTCATCGACACGTACACTCAGGTTTTTCAGCTGCTTTTTACGCCAGACTTCCAAATTGACGGTGGACCCAGGCGCCATATTCGCCACCATAGGCGGCAAATCGCTGGAACGGTCTACTACCTGGTCATTGAACTTGAGGATCACATCACCAGGTTCCAGCCCGGCTTTATCCGCAGGGCCGTTTTTCTCTACATTGCTGACCAGCGCTCCGCTAGGCGTTGTCAGGCCAAACGAACTTGCCAGGTCCTGATTGAGAGACTGCACACCGACGCCGAGACGGCCACGGCTGACTTTTCCTTTCTCCAGCAACTGCTGCTCAATGCCCATGGCGACATCGATAGGAATGGCGAAGGACAATCCCTGGTAGCCACCACTGCGGCTATAGATCTGGGAATTGATACCGACCACTTCGCCATTCAGGTTAAACAATGGACCGCCGGAGTTGCCAGGGTTGATCGCCACATCGGTCTGCAGGAAAGGCACATAACCTTCATCCGGTAACGCACGCGATTTGGCGGAAATTATGCCGGCGGTCACTGTGTTATCAAAACCGAACGGGGAACCGATAGCCACTACCCAGTCACCCACATTGCTGTTCTTGGTACTGCCGATCTTCACCGTAGGCAGGTCTTTCCCATCGATCTTCAGCACGGCCACGTCAGTCAGCTTGTCCACGCCTATCACTTTGGCTTTGAACTCACGTTTGTCAGTCAAACGCACAATGACTTCATCCGCTTTATCCACCACGTGGGCATTGGTCAGTATCACGCCATCCGGTTTCACAATAAAGCCGGAACCCATGCCGCTCATGGGTGTTTCGGTCTGCGGCAGGTTAGGCTGGAAACGGCGGAAGAACTCATACATGGGATCACTTGGGTCCATACCGGGGATACCGTTGGTCTTGACGGTACCGGTCACACTGATATTCACCACAGCCGCGCCCTGGCTGTCGGCGATGCTGGCGAAATTAGGTAAGGTGATATACGCGCTGGGGCTGGTCATGGTTTTTGCCGCCACCGGCGCGGTCGCCTCTGCATGATTGACCCAGTGATTACCGTTCGCCCAGTAGCCGGCACCGAACAGCGCCGCTACTGCCAATGGCACACTCACCCAATGTGTCATTCTTGACTTCAGAAATGCCTGCATAACTTCTCCTTTTTTGCAGTTTATTGCTTGTTAAGTACTTGCATTCAACCTGTGAACAGCACTTTCTGGGCATAAGAGCAAAAAAATCCGTGTGAAGTTTCCATGACTTTGTATCCTGATGTATCACAGGAATATTTCAGCGCTGGACGGTAACGGCTGCAAGCGCCGCCCGCGTGATAAACTACGCACTTTTATAGTGCATTAGATCCTGTATCAGTTCATGTCTGTCCCCCCGTTCCTGAAAGCTTACTGGCCACGTCCGGTGACTGGCTCGCTGCGTGACCATGCCCGTGCCGCCATCGGTGCCGGGCTGGGTATCCTGGTCACCGGCCTGGTGGCGCATGCCGCACTGTCAGGCGACTGGCTGACCAACATTTTCCTGATTGCGCCTATGGGTGCTTCGGCGGTGATCCTGTTCTGCCTGCCATCCAGCCCGTTAGCGCAGCCCTGGGCGATATTGGCCGGTAACACTGTTTCCGCTTTCTGTGGCGTGTTCTTTGCACACCTGCTACCGGCCCATATCGCTTACGCAGCGGCGCTAGCCATGCTGTCAGCGATCACGCTGATGTTCGCCTTGCGCTGCCTGCATCCGCCAAGCGGTGCTGTGGCGCTGACCGCCGTGCTCGGCGGTGAAGCGGTTTTCAACCTGGGATATGGCTTTGTCTGGTGGCCGGTGCTGGCGAATAGTGCCTTACTGGTGATCTCCGCCTGGCTGTACCACACGCTGACTGGTTACCGTTACCCGGCGGTGCAGATAGACAGCAAGCCCACCTCTCCCGAACATATGAAATACCAGTTCGGGTTCAAGCAGGAAGATTTGCAGGCGGCTTTAGGGCAGTTTCACGAGGTACTGGATATCAGCCCGGACAGCCTGCAAGCGCTGTTGCAACAGACCGAGCTGATCGCCTATCACCGCAAACTGGAAGAGATAGAATGCCGGCATGTGATGCGGCCGGTGGCTGACACCTTGCAATTTGGCGATACGCTGGAAGATGCCTGGCAGATATTGCTGCAACAAGCGGAGCCGGCTATCCCGGTGGTGAACAAAGCCAACCTGGTGATAGGCCTGCTGAGTGTGGCTGATTTTATGCGCCATGCCAAACCGGAGGAATTCAACCAGGTGGCTCCGGCCATCAGAAAACTGATACGCTGGTCGCCGACGATCCACAGCAGCAAACCGGAAGTGGTCGGCCAGATCATGGCGACGCCCGTGATCACCATCCTGCAGGATATGCATCTGATGCATACCATCCCGTTGATGACCACTCACCATTTGCAGCTGGTGCCAGTGGTCGACCAGCACAACAAGCTGGTGGGTATCCTGACCCAGACCGATATCATCCGCGCCTTGTACCGCTAACAGCGTTATCCGTGACGAAACTCACTGGTTAAATGGGTATTTCTGCTGTTTCCTATCATTTCCAGATATTTATTCATAAAACTTTTCAATCCGGCGCAAAATCGGCCTTTTTAACCCCTGCAAACCAATTAAATTTGCACCAATAAAGGGAATCTTCGCCCTATCAATGTGCAACTTCACTTTGGCTTCCTGCTTTTGACCGACTTTTCGCCGAAAATCGTGGCCAAAACCCGCAAAAAACACATTTTTTTGGTATCGAAAAGCCGGAATGACTGGTGATTCACCTGTTTTTCCTTTGATTACAAAGACATTTCAGGTCTCGTTCTTGCTGTAGAGGAATCGGATATTTGATGTTTCTTTGAAAGTGTTTCATGTACAAGCAGCCCCTTACCGATGATCTCACCAGCCACTTCAGACAAGTTAACGATTTTCGCTCACGGATTTACCAGCTTCAACATGCCTGGGACAGCCTGGCCCTGATGGCCCAGCTTTCCGGCACCGGCTCCGAAATGGAGCATACCCGCAGTGCCTTCAACACCATTTCCAATGATGTACTGCAGCACTTATCCCAGGAGACCTTGCGCAAAACCGCTGCACAGCTTTCTTCCAAAGCGTTTGAAATCATCAACCTGCTGGTGCGCAACCTGTTCGAGCGCACAGCGGATATCGGCTTTTTTGCCACCGACGATGATGTGCGAGATTACCTGTCGCACTATATGAACGGTACGATGACGGACCAGGAACACGACGATATCTGCTTCCGCTTTGAGGAATACCAGAAAAAATATACGGTGTACGAGAACATCGTTCTTTTCGACAGCCAGGGACAATTGATACACCAGCTGGATGCCAGCCAGACCATACTTGATCATTTCCACCCTATCGTGGCGCTGGCACAGCAATCTTCCGAGCCTTATATCGAGCGTTTTTATGAAACCGTGATCAACGGCAGCACTTATAAATCGCTGATCTACGCGCACGAAGTACGCAGCAAGGATGACAAAAAATCCCTGGGGGTGTTATGCCTGAGCTTCAAGTTCGTCAATGAAATGGATACCATTTTCCATAACCTGATCCCTGAACATGACTGGACCATAGGCGTGTTGCTGGATGAACAACGCAACGTGATCGCTTCCAGTGATGCCTACCAGATTCCGCTAGGGGCAAAAATATGCGCCGAGCCTGACCAGGACTGGTTTATCAGCCGCTTCTCCGGCCGTGAGTATTTGTGTGTGACTAAACATTCAGAAGGCTACCAGGGTTATCTGGGCCCAGGCTGGCTAGGCCAGGCGATGATTCCGCTGGAATATGCCTTCCGCCACAGCATGCATGAGATGGTGGCCCACATTGATGGCGAAACATTGCGTAAAGTGATGCGCAGCCCGCTGATCTTCTCGGATAGCCTGCTGAATATCCCCAAGCAGGCAGCCAGCATCCAGAGCAAGCTCAATCAATCGGTTTGGAACGGTAATATCTGGCAAAGCAATTATGTGGATACACAGCAGAAGAACTTTTCCAAGACGCTGCTGTGCGAGATCAGCAATACCGGCCATAAAACCCAGCAGATCATCGAACAGATGGTTTCCGAGCTATACCAGACCGTGGTATCGGTGATGCTGGAGAACTCCAGTTTTTGTGCGCAGATGGCGGTGGATATCCTGGACCGTAACCTGTATGAACGCGCCAACGATGTCCGCTGGTGGGCGCTGACACACAGCTTCAGGGAGCTGCTGGGCCAGGGCCAGCTGAGCAAGGAAGACCAGCGCAAGATGACCGAGACCTTGCGTTACATCAATAACCTCTACACCGTGTATGACAACCTGATGGTATTTGACCGCCAGGGCGCAGTGATGGCAGTTTCCAACCGCCAGTACGAGCACCTGCTGGGCACGCAATTGCAGGATGAATGGGTGGGCCGAACGCGCAGCTGTCTGTCTACGCAGGATTATGTGGTTTCCGCATTTGAACAAACGCCTTTATACAACGATCAGTCTACTTACATCTACGCCGCCCCTATCCGCCATCTGGATGGCAACAGCATCGTCGGCGGCATCGCCATCGTGTTCGACAGTACCCCGCAATTCCAGGCCATGCTCAAAGACGTGGTGCCGCGTGATGGCGATGATGCGCCGGTTGCCGGCAGCTTCACCTTATTCGTCAATGACCAGCTCAAGGTGATTTCCAGCACACATAAAGAAATCGCAGTGGGTGAGAATTTCGAGCTGATGCCGGCCATAGGCAAGCTGAAAGAAGGCGAACAGCTGTTTGATATCGCGGTTTACCACAATACCTATTACGCCGTGGGTGCGCATGCTTCCTACGGCTACCGTGAATACAAAGGTCCGCATGACAACTACCGCAACAAAGTCATTGCCCTGATCTTCACCCCACTTGGCAAGGTGGATGAAATCAATCACCGCATACGTGCCGAAGCGCAGGTCATACACAACAAATTCAATCCCAACCTGTTCCTGCAATCCGGCAAGGAATCACAGGAGTATGCGACGTTTTATGTCGCTGACACTTGGATGGGCATTGAAACCAGTTATGTACGGGAAGCGATTGATGAAGGCCAGTTACGCACCCTGCCTGAAGCAGCGCCATTCATTGCCGGTATGCATGCTTACCGCGATGAGGTGATCCCGGTGATAGACCTGGCGCGCATGCTGGGCCACGCCAACTACTCCACCGATTACCGCCAGATCGTCGTGATCGAGGATAAATCCACAGCCTTGAAATTTGGTGTATTCGTCTCGGCCTTGGGTGAAATCCCCTACCTGGCAGCTAACCAGATCCAGCCGATGACCGCCCTGTTCAGAGGCGTGAGCCATAACCCGGGCATCGCCATCGCTAACATCGCGCAGCACAGCATGCTGACGCTGGTCTCCGCGCAAAGTCTATGGAACAAGGCGCTCAGTGTGCGCACATTGGCGGCGCACGAAGAGCAGGTATTTGTCTGATGAACAGCCAGACCATACTCGGCATCATGCAGAACGACGTCATGGAATCCTTACTCACCGCCCAGCAGCAACGCCTGCTGGATACGCTGCTGGATAACCTGGACGGCATGATCTACCGTTGCCTGTATGACGACAGCTGGACCATGATCTATGTCAGCAAGGGCTGCCAGTCACTCACCGGTTATACGCCGCCTGAGCTGTTGCTCAATAAGGATATCTCTTATGAGAGCATGACGCATCCTGATGACAGGGAAAAAGCAAGGGCCACCATTGCCGAGGCGCTGGCGAAAGGCCAGCGTTTCCAGCTTGAATACCGCATCGTACGTGCCAATGGCGACGTCATCTGGGTTGCCGAACGCGGCAGCGGCGTGTTTGACGATGATGGCAAGCCTGTAGCCCTGGAAGGCATCATCCAGGACATCAGTGACCGCAAACAGATAGAGCAGGCGCTGTTCAGTACCGAGCAGAAATACCGTTCCATGTTCGATAACTCGACGCTGGGCATGTTCCAGACTACGGAGTCCGGCACCTATCTGAATGCGAACCAGGCACTGGCGGATCTTTACGGCTATGCTTCTGCCGCTGAACTGATCAATGATCTTAACAATATCAGCAGCCAGCTGTATGTATCGGAAAGCCGGCGTGACGAATTCACCGAAGCCATCCGCACCTATGGCCGGGTGCAGAATTTTGAGTCAGAGGTGTACCAGCATAATAAGGAAACCATCTGGATCACCGAGAATGCCCATGCCGTGTATGACACCCATGGCGATATCCTGTATTACGAAGGCACGGTGGAGGACATCACCAGCCGCAGGAACCACGAGCAGCAGATCCACCAGCTGGCGGTGACCGACAAACTGACCGGCCTGCTCAACCGTCATGCTTTCAGTGGCAAACTGGCCAGCCTGATCGCCGAAGCCGACAAGATGCAGCGCAAGATCGCGATCGCCTTTATCGACCTCGACCACTTCAAGCTGATCAATGACACCCTGGGTCATAGAGCTGGCGACAAAATGCTGGAGAATGTCGCGCAACGCCTGATGCAGGGTACACGCCCCACTGACTCCATCGTGCGTTTTGGCGGTGATGAATTTGTCATGCTCTACCCCGGCCTGCGCTCTGGCGAAGATGCAGAGCCATTACTGGAACGGGTGATGGAAGCCATCTCGTTGCCGATCGAAATTGGCGACTATGTGTTCAATATGACCTGCAGCGTAGGCGTCAGTATCTACCCTGACCATGCCCAGGATATAGACACCCTGCTCAGCTGCGCGGACTCGGCGCTCTACAGCGCTAAAAATGCCGGCAAGAATAAAGTGCAAATGTTCAGCGGCACCCTGGCGCAGCAACTCGGTGAACGTAATGAAATCGAATACGGCCTGGGCCATGCCTTGCAACGCGGGGAACTGATGCTGTACTACCAGCCGCAGATCAATATGCAGCATGGCAATATCAATGCGCTGGAAGCACTGATCCGCTGGCAGCATCCGGAAAAAGGCCTGATCCCCCCGGACGAATTCATCCCGGTAGCCGAAGAGACCGGGCATATTTTTGCCATAGGCGAATGGGTGCTGCAAACCGCCTGCCGCAAGATCAAATCCATGCAGACTGAATGTGGTTACCTGGTGCCAATCGCAGTAAACGTATCCCCGATACAGTTCTTGCGCGGTAACCTGGTAGAAACCGTGCAACGTGTATTACGCCAGGAGCGCGTGCCGCCACACCTGCTGACCCTGGAAGTCACTGAAAATGCCCGATTCAAGGATGAAGCCATGTTCACCCGCACGCTTGAACAGCTGAAAAGGCTGGGTGTGTGCATCGCCATTGATGATTTCGGCATCGGCTATTCGAATATGGCCTATCTCAAAAACTACCCGATCGATGAGCTGAAAATCGACAAGGCTTTTGTACAGGACCTGGAGCAAAGCGTGACTAACGGCAATATCCTGCTAGCGCTGATCAACCTGGGTAAAAGCCTGCATAAATCGGTCACGGCGGAAGGGATAGAGACTGAATATCAGCACCGGTTTTTGCTGCATAGCGGGTGTGATGTCGGGCAGGGTTATTACTACAGCCGACCGTTGTCGGAAGATGCGTTGGCGGAGTTCATGCGGGAGCAACAGCCGAAATTTGATCATTTACAGCATGTGGCCAGGTAAGACTGGCCATCGTTGCGTTTGGTGCGGTCATCAGAGTCTCGCACGTAGAGATGGTCTCTAGCGAGAACGTTACACGTTATTTTTGATTGTGATTCCGGCGTAGGTGTAGCAGGGGTTTCGTACAGCACGCTGTACGCCTGCGGAACGACTGGCTTATGCTAAAGTTCGTCATTCTGGCGAAGGCCAGAATCCAGGCTAGCTTAATACTAAGCTTAGTTTAAATCTAAAGAGCTAATCTTGCGCGTGGGGTAAGTTCTTAATACGCATTTCTTCATATTTTTTTTCACCGTTTTCTTTCGCCTCTAGGCGAGTGACTTTTCTTTGCTTGCACAAAGAATAAGTAACCAAAAGAAATGCACCCTAGCCTCCGCTTGTTTCCTGCGTTGCTCATCAAAATAAGCGGTCACGAAACTCATCCTAGCGGCTTGCAAAGAACGCAAGCCACCGCGGGATTCAGACAGTCGCTCCCTTACTCCTTATTTTGCCTACGCTACTCGGCGCGTCAGATAGGGGACCCGTTTAAACCCACCACGATGCTACTTTTGTTGAGCGTTATGGATAGTGGGCGCTTAGTGAGCGTTTTAATTTCTAAAACAAACTTCAACAAAACAATAGTTAACTGTTTTATTTGCCACAGGGATCGAGCGTGATGCAATTTAAAGAATTACACTCAAATTGAAAGCGTGTGCCTTTCACGGGCCCCTATCTGACGCGCCGAGTAGCGCAATCAGCGTGGGAGTTGTCGGCCAGCGTCTGTTCGAGTTCCGCAACAAGCCACGTTGTGTGTGGCTTGTCAGGGCGAGTTTCGTTGGCCGCCTACGCTGATGAGCAACGCAGGGAAAAAGCGGAAGCTAGGGTGCCCTTTCTTTTGGTTACATTTTCTTTGGGCAAGCAAAGAAAAGTAACTCGCCGAGGGGCGAAAAAGAATGATGAGCTACAATGAAACGTGTATTTTAACTTACACACGTGCAAAATTAGTTCTTTGAGCTGATCCCAGCTCAGCATTAACCTCGTCTGGATTCTCCCTTGCAGGGCGCACTGGCTTCTGCATAAGCCAGTCGTTCCGCAGGCGTACAGCATGCTGTACGAAACCCCTGCTACACCCTTCGCCAGAATGACAACCTATTGACTGAAAGCACTAACTTCTACATAAACCAGTCGTTAGCCAATCTGGCCTCATACAATATCATCAAGTCGTATGCTCGATCTCCGGCAACTCCTCATGCTTGATTGCTGCTTCAAAAGCGGTCAAACGTTTGTATATAGAAAGCAACTCTACAATCGTCGGCCACGAGCTAACGAGATATTGGAATGAACTGCTAACCTGACTAAATGCTGTAAGTATTTGCTGCAATATGCCATAAGTGATTTTGCCAAAGGCAATCGTAGGAACCAAAATCACAAAGACAAAAATATTGTCTGCTTGCAAATATAAACTACGTGCCACGTTAAAGTACATATAGTGAAAATACAATCTGAAATAGTTATTCCTTACATCAGAGAATAATTCTTTCAATGTTATCGGTTGAGCTCTCTGTTCGTTATCCTCGCCATACACTAACTCTTTACGGTATGCCGCTTCTACTCGTTGATTCTTAAATTCAAGACCAGGCAACTTAATACCGACAATCGCCAAAAGCAAAGTACCAAATAGTGACCATGCTATAGCTGCCATAAAGAGCGGATAAGGAATAACCCCGACCACTGGCAGCTCTGTCACATACTTTGAAAGTCCCCATAAAATGGGCAAGAATGCAAAAAGTGTCATAAGTGCATCTACTAATGAAACACCTAGTGTTTCCATGGTTTTTGCAAATCGCATGGTATCTTCTTGTACCCGTTGTGAGGCACCCTCAACCTTTCTCACTTGTGCCCAATGACTTGTATAAAAATCGTTCATTGCAGTGCGCCAGCGGAAAATATAATGGCTCACAAAAAAATTTGTAATGACATAAATAAAAATTGCTACGAAAGCAATTTCGGCAAACTTCAGCATCAATATGTATAACTCAGAAACCTGAACCTTTTCCCCTCCAGATAGCGCTTTTTGCACAAGATCAAAAAACGGCCGACGCCAATTGTTAAGCGCCACTGAAACCTGCACTGAATAATAGGTGGAGAACAGGATAAATGCTGAGCCCAGAATCGACCAGCCCTGCCAGCGGCTGGGCTTAAGGGTGAACCACAGCGCTGCAAAAATGGCGACGCTAAGCGCGTAATAGCCATAAAACAATTTGAAGGAATCGGTGACGAAATGGCCCAGGCCTATCACCGGCTCTTTTTCCACCATATCCAAACCCAGCGCGGTTCCGATATCGGTTGAAAACTCAAACCAGATCCCGCAGCAGATCACCGACCAGATGATCACAGAAGGCCAGAACCAGCGGGAGTCAGGGAAAAAGGATTTGAACATAGTGGCTTTCTTTATGGATTTTTTTGCCAGTGTATTGTCTCTGTGGCATGCCTGCAAGAAGAAAGGCTTGCAGCAAGAAGAGCAGGCAAGAAAAAAGCCTCACTGGGAGGCTTTTGGAGGATCAATGGATGAATTGAGCCGTATAGCTAACTAGCTTCTGTAGCCACGGAAGCAGCAATCAACCGGGGCTGACTTGGTATGGATGAACTGCGCGCGTGGCAGTTTTGCATGCTGGGTGCTATGCATGCGTTTTTTGGCAACCGCAGGCACTTTTTGTGGTGCAGCCTGGTCGGCAGCTGCCGCAGGACGTGTATCGGACACATTCATAATGCCACCAGCCTCTACATTACCAGACTGGATGTTGCCCTGGCTTGGCTGGTCACCGATCACTTTTTGCGGTTTTTCTTTGATGTCTGCCGGTGCATGCTGCTCGAAAGTCATCATAATCACAGCCAGTACGTTGGCAAAAATCATTTTTGGAACCATGTAGGATTTTGCATTGTGCATCTTGAATCACTCATTTTTAATTCTTAAAGGTGAAATGGTAGAGGGGCATCCATGTAGTCTTAAGAAGGATAATTCCGATTTGCCTGTAAGAATTTCCTTACAGCAAGGCCAAACCGCAATGAACTGTGTGAATGACAAAACGTTTATACATGGTGATGGTCTCAAGGAGACTGACGGGCAACATTCATTAAAAGGCGGGGATTCGCATGAAATCTATCGTGGCGTTTTTATGTATGACAATGGGGTTGGCTTTAAATATCACACTGGCGAATATCACATTAGCGCATGCGCAGCCGGATATCGTCGATACCCTGGAGCTCGGACATTCTATCGTCATGGTCACTACCGACATGCCGGGTGGCTCGAATGGCCGTGGCTCCGGTGTCGTGGTCAGCCCCGAATATGTAGCCACCAATTGCCATGTGATCGCTAACAGCAATGGCGCCAATATTGCCAAATTTCGCGATGGCTACCAGCCAGTCGGCCTGAAAGCCAACTGGCGGCGGGACTTATGCCTGCTTAAATTCAGCCCTTTGCCTTTCAAACCTGTGCCCATGCGCGACAGCAAGACACTTAAATATGAGGAAGAGGTGTTTACGCTGAGTTTTCCGGCCGGTTCGCCGGTGCCTCAACCTTCTTATGGCAGCATCAAAGGTATTTATCCTTACGATGGCAGCCGGATAGTACGCTCCAGCGCCTCATTCTCGATGGGTTCGAGTGGTGGCGCCCTGTTCGACCAGGATTTCAACCTGATAGGCTTGACCACATTTAAAAGCCCTGGACATCACGCATACTTTTACAGCCTGCCGGTCGAATGGATAAGGGAACTAATGGATACGCCGGATGTGGTGTCACTAAAAACGCTGGAAGTGCCGTTCTGGGCCCTGCCCATGACAGAAAGGCCGTTCTTCATGCAGGTGGTGATTCCTTACCAGAATGAGGAATGGGGTAATTTAAAATCGATAGCCAGCCAGTGGGCGAGTAAAGAGCCTGAGTCAGCGGATGCCTGGTATTTCCTGGGCCTTGCGGAAGAAGGTCTGCTGGAACTGGCTAAAGCGGAAACCGATTTCAAGAAAGCCTATGCCATCAACCCGCGTGACCTGGATGCGATGCTGGCTTTATCCCGCATTGCATTTGTGCAGAAGAACCTGAATGCGCTGGAAATATTGCAGCCTGCCGTTTCGGCACTGGATAAAGCGCAAGGCGACCTGATCAGCCAGCAAATCACCCAGCTCAGGCAAGGCAATCAACCGCAACAAAGTAATTAAAGATAGTAAGAATAACCTTGTATGATGCCTGGCTACATAATGCATCGCGCATTCGCAGTTAATATCAAGGTTAGGTAATAAATAAGAAGATAGAGATGACTCAGGCTACTCAACCATCTCCCGTTGTTGGCATTTTGCTGGCTGCCGGATTCTCGCGCCGGTTTGGTGACCAGGATAAATTAATGCATCCGTTAACGCATTATGCAAGCCGCCCTGGTTCAAGCGATGCGGCTTTAACGGTCGCAGAAACTTCCGCCCGGGCGTTGATAGAGGCTTTACCTTATTCTGTGGCAGTCGTGCGTGAGGAGAATCAGGCGTTGCAAACCCTACTGGCAACGCGAGGTTTACATGTGGTGCTAAGCACGTCCCGTGATGCGGTGATGGCAGATAGTCTCAAGCAAGGCATTCGCACGGCAAAAGCAGCTTTCCCGCGAGCAGCCGGTTTTATCATTGCACTGGCGGATATGCCGTTTATCCGGCCACAAACCATTACCCAGATCGCGGAGCATTTGGCGGCGGCTGCCATCGTACAACCTACATTCAACGGGCAACCCGGGAATCCGGTCGGCTTTTCGCAAAAGTTTGCGGATACGCTGCTGACTCTTGAAGGTGACCAAGGGGCACGCGGAGTCCTGCGGGTGCATCAGGATGAGGTTTTAAGGATGCCTTGCGACGACGAAGGCATTTTGCGCGATATAGATACCATGGCAGATCTGCCCGGTTAAGGGCTACATTCAAGCCACCGCGCGCGTTTCCGCATCAGCCTGGATACCCGCTTGTTGCAGCTGTGAACGTTCCTGGATCAACTCAGCCAATATGGATACGGCTATTTCGGCAGGTGTGCGACTGCCGATACGCAGACCGACCGGGCCATGCAGGCGGTTGACTTCCTGTTCGCTGAGGTCAAAACTGCGCAAACGCTGTTTGCGTTTTTCCTGGTTTTTCAAAGCGCCCAGCGCACCTATATAAAAAGCCCTGGATTTCAATGCTTCCAGCAAGGCCATATCGTCCAGCTTGGGATCGTGCGTGACCGCGACAATGGCAGTATGCGGGTCAGGCGCAATGTCCAGCACCACATCATCCGGCATGCCTGGCAGCCAGTCAGCGCCTTCCACATGCCATTCTTCGCGCATCTCTTCGCGCGGGTCACAGATCAACACATGAAAATCCAGTGCCTGCGCCATGGAGGCCAGTACTGAACCCAACTGGTTGGCACCAATGATCAGCAACCGCCATTGCGGGCCAAAATAACTGTGGAACCAGTCATCTTGCAGGCGGGGCTGCCCTTCCGGTAATACATAGGCATGCCGGACTTCGCCGCTGGTCAAATGCACAGAGCGTTTCAGCAAGCGCCGTTGCGCCAGGCTCTGTAGCATAGGCTCCAGCTGTGCGGCATCATCAAGCGGCTCACAAAAAATCTTGATCTGGCCGCCACAGGGGATACCGAAACGCTGCGCTTCTGCCTGGTTGACACCGTATTCCATCATGGCAGGCTGTTCCGGTAATTCCTGATGCCTGGCTTTATCGGCCAGGTCATCCTCTATACATCCGCCAGACACCGAACCTACCAGATGCCCGTCTTCGCGTACCACCAGGATAGCGCCCGGCAAACGTGGCGCTGAACCCCAGGTCTGGATCACCGTGAACAGATGCCCCCTATGCCCCTGTTGCAGCCATTCGCTGGCGCGTAGCAGCACTTCATGATCAGAAGATTGCATGCGTGTTAAGCCAGTTGGTCACCGATAGGCAGGCGACGCAAGCGTTTGCCGGTCGCTGCAAACACCGCATTCGCGACTGCAGGTGCCAGCGGCGGCACACCGGGCTCACCCACCCCGCCCATTTTCTCGTTGCTTTTTACGATATGCACTTCGACTCTGGGCATATCTTTGATGCGCAACACCTGGTAATCATGGAAGTTGGATTGCGCTACCTGGCCATCTTTAAAACTGATTTCGCTGGTCAGGGCGGCACCCAACGCATAGGCGACCGAGGATTCCATCTGTGCCTGCACCCCATCCGGGTTGACCGCCAGGCCACAATCGATCGCGACCACCACCCGGTGTACTTTGACTTCGCCTTCCTTGACCGAGACTTCAGCGACTTGCGCCACATAGCTGCCAAAGGATTCATGCACGGCAATGCCACGGAATACACCCGCCGGCAAAGGCTTGTCCCAGCTGGCTTTATCCGCTGCCAGGTTCAATGCAGCAAGGTGACGCGGATGATCTTTCAGTAACTGGCGACGGTAAACGAGCGGATCCTGCTTGGCGGCATGCGCCAGTTCGTCGATCAGGCTTTCCATGACAAAACCGGAGTGGCTATGGCCAACCGAACGCCACCACAATACAGGGATATCACTTTGCACCGAATGCAGGTGCACCTGGTGATTGGCAGTGCCTTTCACATATGGCGAGTCGGCTACGCCTTCCACCGAAGTCGCATCAATCCCATCCTTGATCATGACACCCTCGAACGGCGTGCCTTTGATGATGGACTGGCCTACCAGCGTGTGCTGCCATGCCAGCGGCTTGCCCTGTTTGTCCAACGCAATACTGGCGCGGTGGACGAACATAGGGCGGTAAAAACCACCCTTGATGTCATCTTCACGGCTCCACACGGTTTTCACCGGCATATTCGCCGCTTTGGCTACTTCCACCGCTTCGGAAACAAAGTCTGCACGCGGATTGGCACGACGGCCGAACCCGCCGCCTAAAAACTGGGTATGGATTTTGACCTGCTCCGGTTTCAGCCCAAGGATCTTGGCGGCTGATGCCTGGTCAGTGGTTTGCATCTGGGTACCGGTCCAGATCTCGCAACCATCGCCCGAGATTTTGACCGCACAGTTTAGCGGCTCCATAGGGGCATGCGACAGGAACGGCAGCACATATTCTGCACTAACCGTTTGCGCAGCTTGTTTGCCGGCACTGGCGATATCACCGGCTTTGGCTGCCTGTACACCAGGCTTCTGTGCCAGCGCCTGGTATTGCTTGAGCATGTGCGCAGTATCCGGCCTGTCATGGGCCGCTTCGTCCCACACCAGTTTCAGCGCTTCGCGACCTTGTTTGGCTGCCCAGTAGTTTTCGGCGATCACGGCGGCGCCGGTAGGCACCTGTACCACCTTGATCACACCGGGGATCTTGCGCGCGGCGCTGTCATCAAAGGATTTGAGTTTTGTGCCGAACACAGGCGCACGTGCGACCATGGCGATCTTCAGTCCATCGAACTGCACATCCTGGCCGAACTTGGCAATGCCGTTGATTTTGTCTGCACTATCCAGGCGCTTGGTCGGTTTGCCTATGTATTTCCACTGTTCCGTTTTTTTCAGTGTGACATTCTTCGGCGTTTCCAGCTGGCTGGCGGTGTTTACCAGTTGCCCGTAACTCAATTTCTGCGTGCCATTGATCACGTAACCATTTTCTGTGCGCAACCCTGCTACCGGCACATTCCATTGTTTGGCGGCTGCCTGCAGCAATAACGCGCGGGTCAGCGCGCCTGCCTGGCGGTAACGCTCAAACTCGGACCAGGTGGTAGAAGAGCCACCGGTGATCTGTATGCCATAAGCGGTATGAATATAGGAAGGCGCCGCGGGTGCATGCTCAACCTTGATCTTGCTCCAGTCCGCGTCAAGCTCGTCAGCAATCAGCATGGGCAGTGTGGTCCATATGCCCTGCCCCATTTCGCTATGGGCGAGCATCACTGTGATACTGTCGTCTGCGCCTATGCGCAAAAACGCATTCGGTTCAGGCAAGGTCAGTGCCTCGGCGGCATTGGCTACGCCCATGAAACGTTTGGCCTGCGGGATGCTGAATGCGATCACCAGGCCACCTGCAACCAGGGCAGTGTTTTTGATAAATCCACGGCGGGAGAGGTTAATTATCATATCGTTCATCATGCTCTCCTTAAGCCAGTTTTTCGGCAGCTTCGTGTATCGCGCTGCGGATACGCTGATAAGTGCCGCAACGGCAGATATTGCCGCTCATGGCAGCATCGATATCGGCATCGCTGGGTTTCGGGTTCTGCCTGAGCAATGAAGTGGCGGACATGATCTGGCCGGACTGGCAGTAGCCGCACTGCACAACATCAATTTTCTGCCAGGCGGTCTGTACGGCTTGCCCGACCCTATCTTCCTGCATGGCTTCGATCGTGGTGATTTTTTTACCTGCTGCTGCGCTCACCGGCGTGACACATGAGCGGATGGCTTGACCATCGAGGTGTACGGTACAGGCCCCGCACATCGCCATACCGCAACCGAATTTGGTGCCGGTCAGCCCGGCGACATCGCGGATAGCCCACAAGATAGGCATATCATCGCTGACATTCAATTCTGTTTCTTTGCCATTGATATTGAGTTTCATCTGGTAAGGTTCCTTTGTAACTGACTTGAAGCCACAGAAATGCGGCTGGTGTGCAAAACCCTGCGGTGGGGCTTCATCTTTATCGAAAACATCCTAACATACATGGGTGTATGTATGAATAGCCTGGCTATAAGAAGCAGGAAAATTTAAATCTGCTAACCAGTGTCAATATTCAGAACAGCGCATATTTACTTGATTGAAGGTGGACGAAAATCACTGCTGATTACGGACAGCTGGGGGCTTGACCAGACAGGTAATCAAAACTAGAAACCGCTAAAACCTATAGCCAGCCAAGCTTCTCCGCCAGTGTGTACAGGCCCATGCCGGCCAGCATACTGGCGACAAAGATCCAGACCGCGCTGCCACCGATCAGCACGGAGGCCACTGCCGGGCCGGGACAAAAACCGGACAGGCCCCAGCCGATTCCAAACAGTAGCGCGCCCATGACTAATGGCCTGTCGATACGGGTGCGCTCAGGCAAATCGATAGACAAGCCCAGCACACTCCACTTACGCTGCCCGGCTTCCCGGAACGCAAAGAAGCCGACGGCGATCGCGCCTATCATGACAAAAGCCAGTGAAGGATCCCAGTCACCGGTGATATCGAGGAAGCCCAATACTTTGGCCGGGTTGGTCATACCACCTATGATCAGGCCAAGCCCGAATACCAGCCCCGCCAGCAATGCGATCAAATTCACCATATACTTTCCTTAACCGTTTAATAAGTGGCGGGTGAGCCAGACCACGATCACTGCCACCAGCATAAACGTCAGCGTGGCGACCAGAGAGCGCAATGACAATCGTGATAAACCGCAGACGCCATGACCACTGGTGCAGCCTGAACCCAGGCGTGTGCCAAACCCGACCAGCAACCCGGCGACTATGAGCACCGGCAGACCCGCTTCGATCTGCATGGCCGGCAACGGGGCGAATATCCGGTAAAGCAATGGCGAAACCAGCAGCCCGATGACAAATGCCAGACGCCAGGTCCGGTCAGCTGGTTTACCAATCCATAACTGCCCTACAATACTGCTGATGCCGGCGACCTTACCGAGCCAGCGGATCAATAACAGGGTGGAAAAGCCGATCAGCAATCCGCCGATCAGCGATTGCCAGGGAGTAAACGTAGTCATCGCGCAAGCCTCTGTGGTTAATATTGTTATTGGCAGTCACTTGAAAGCCGGCGCTAGTCTTCTTCGTCTGTGGTATCCAGATTAGGCCGGAATTTTGTGTTGTTGCATTCAAAACCGGCTTTTTCCAGCAAAAGCCGATATTCGCAATCCGGCAGGTGCCCTTCCAGGCGACCATTGATTTTGGTGGTCTCCTGTTTGCAGAATGCACAACGATAGCGATGTGCATGCCCCTCAAAATGCTCTTGTGGATAGTCGATATAAAAAAGTTTTTTCATCACCGCCTCCTAACCCTTGCATATGGTCACTCTATCCTACGCCGGGTTTTGCAGGACGACAATACACATGCGCATGTCAGGCCCCTGCATGGTCAAAAACAACATATCGCCCTTATTTTAATCACCGCTGAATTCTCTTTTTCTATCAGCGTGTTACGGTTTTCACCCACAGGCCATCATAAATGTTATCCACAAAAAATGTGGATTCACGACGACCAGGCAGGAAATCTAACCTCGGGTATGCAGCGCGGCAATCTCCTGGATATCCAGGTCACGTTCCATCATGTGCAGCAGTTCATCGTGGATCTGGCCGGTTCGGTGCAGTTTGAGTAGTTCCTCGCGCCCGGCAGCAACGGCTGCCAGCACAACGTTAAAGTGCGCCTTGCGTACATCCTCAGGCAGCGTATGCGCATCTTTCAGGCTGTCCGATAACTCCGCACGGTAGCCGTATTGTTCCAGCAGCCTCGGGTGGATGACCTTGCCACTGTCGTCGTGCGCCAGTTTACTGACCACCGCAAACTGCGCGGCTTCCAGCCTTGCCCAGGTCTGCGGCTCGTTCAGGTAGACATGTTCATGCATGGACCGTTTGATACCGAGTATGCGGATCAGCCAGCCTATGGTCGTTCCCTGGAACAAGACTGTTACCAGGATCACGGCAAATGCGCTCAGCAACATCAGGTCACGCCCGGGCACTTCCGCCGGCACAGCCAGTGCGGCCGCCAAGGTGACCACGCCGCGCATACCGGCCCAGCTTTTGACGAAAGACTCACGCCAGTTCACCTGTACCTCAGGTTGGGTGGCTGTCCGTTTAAACAGCCTGGTCACTGCATCCACGGCAAATATCCAGACAAAACGCGACACGATCACCACCGCCAATACCAGCAGCACCTCAACAGTGTAACTACCCCATGATTTTTCGGCATGCTCTATTCGTTCCCACACCCCACGCAACGACAGGCCGATCAGAATAAAGACCAGTGATTCCATGATGAATACCATGATCTCCCAGAATGCACTGCCACGCCTGCGGGCGGTCGCCGTCATGATTTCGTGCTGGAACCAGCCGAGCATCATGCCGTAAGTCACCGTCGCGATCACCCCTGATACACCCAGGTGTTCGCCAACCACATAACAGATCCAGCCCGGCAAGGCCGACGCCAGGATCATTAAGGAAGTATCCTCCAGATAGCGCAAGCCTTTGTATACCAGGTAACCAAAGGCTGCCCCCAGCAAAATGCCACCCATGCTCAGCCAGACGAATTCAACCAGTGCCGTCTGCAATGAAAACACCCCGGTCAGTATCACGGCAATCGAAAACTTGTATAGCACCAGGCCGGTAGCATCATTGAGCAGGCTCTCCCCTTCCAGCAGCACCAGTAATTTGCGCGGTAAGGCGACGCGCTGCAACACGGCTTTAGCAGCTATCGCATCCGGCGGCGAGACGATAGCCCCCAGTGCAAAGCAGGCCGCCCATGGCAAGCCGGGATTCAAGGCATGTAACGCCAGACCTACCGCCAGTGTGGTGAACAATACCGCTCCTATGGCAAGCAGCAGGATGCCGGACAGGTTGCGGCGGAATTCATGCCAGACGGTGAAATAAGCGCCATCCATCAGCAACGGCGGCAGAAACACTACCAGCACCAGTGCCGGATCGATCTCGAAGGCCGGCAAGCCGGGCAGGAATGCAATCACGGCACCACCGATAAGTTGGGCGACTGCAGGCGGCAGGCGAAGTTTTTTTGCTGCCAGTTCAAGGCAGATAATCGCGACCAGGAAGAAAAGAATCAGGTTGAAATAGAATTCGTTGCTCATAGTTTATTTTCAGTATTGAAAACGGCCAGAATCAGAAAGTGCATAGTGTGGATATTACAATCAATATCGGGATTTTGGGTTGATGGTCAGGCGGCAAGTGGAGGGAAATGGATAGGCGCTAACAGATCATCATTTCCGGCTAGGGCGAAGCAAGAAGGTTTCTATAAAGCCTATTACTCTATACCTGCGAAACGACTGGCTAACGCTGAAGCCAGAGTACCAGCAATGGGTCGTCATTCTGGCATAGGCCAGAATGACACTCTTGGTAGAACGCACTCTCTTACGTATTAGCCAGTCCCTGCACAGTCCCCAAATCCTATCCATTAACAACTGATTGTTAAGAATCCCTATTTGATATGGCAACTGTCACCAAAGCTCGTTACACTTAAACCATCCGGCACATGGTGACGCCATCACTTCCACCATGTCGCAAAACCAGGCGGGCCATAATTAGCCAAACCCCGCCTGACATAAAAATATCGAAGAGGATTTTCATGAGCGCGTTGAAAATTGTATTGTTAAGCATCCTGATGCTTTCAAATATCGCTGTTGCCGGACCCGAACCTGCGACAGCTGCCGTAACAGTACAATCATTCTCTCCTCAAGGCGAAATAAAGGCTGTTCGCCAAGTGAGCGCCCGCTTTTCTGAAGCCATGGTAGCCTTCGGTGACCCCAGGCTGGAATCCCCTTTTGATATATCCTGCCCGATAACCGGCAACGGCCATTGGGCTGATGCGCGCAACTGGGTCTATGATTTTGACAGTGACCTGCCCGCCGGACTCAAATGTACTTTCACGCCAAAATCTGCCAGCAAAAGCCTGAGTGGTGCCGCGCTGGAGCGTAAATCGTTCAGCTTTAATACCGGTGGGCCGTCCATCCAGCTTTCCCATCCTTACGAGGGCAATGAGTCCATTGATGAAGAGCAGGTTTTCCTGCTGGGGCTGGATGCGCCGGCCAATCCTGATTCAGTGAAACAGCATGCCGCCTGCAGTATCAATGGCGTGGGTGACCGCATCCCGCTGAAAATTATCGAAGGCAGCCAGCGTGAGAAGATCCTGGCCGAACAGGCTAGCCGTGCCAGCAATTTCTTCCTGGTCACCACCAAAAAAGCAAAACAAGGCATTCTTGAGGTTAAAGACAACCGCTTGAAAAATGCCAACGTTATCGTCGCCCAATGTGACCGCAAATTGCCAGCTGGCAGCAAGGTGACTTTGTGGTGGGATAAAGGCATTAGCTCAACTTCCGGCATCGCTACTTCCCAAGCGCAATCCCTGCAATTTGCCGTGCGTGAGGCGTTCAAAGTCAGCGTGAATTGCACGCGCACCAACCAGAAGGCAGGCTGCGTGCCGGTATTACCGATCACGGTCCAGTTCAGTGCGCCGGTAGAGCGGGATATAGCGAACAAGTTATTGTTGAAGACTGCCGATGGCAAGCAAATCGCGCCGGTGATTTCCAAAAACGACACCGGCAAGACCGTGGAGTCGGTTTCTTTCCGTGGGCCGTTCAGCGAAAAAAGCAGCGTCAGCCTGTCACTGCCTTACGGATTCAAGGATGATGCAGATCGCTCGCCGGTGAACAGCGCGTCATTCCCGCTGAAACTGAATATTGATGAAGACCCGCCACTGGTAAAATTCCCGTCCCGCTTCGGCATTCTCGAGCAACATGCGCAACCTGCCCTGCCCGTCAGCGTGCGGAATGTGGAAGCAACCCTAAAAGGTGTACAAGTGCAGCCGGGTATACCGGCGACCAGCAAAGGCGTAGTTGGCAGGCTGGCACCGGTCGATGACGCGGTATTGGCCGAATGGTTTTTCCGCGTGACCCGCCACCCTTACGATAACAAGTTAGACCAGCAATTTTCGCGCGAGCATGACCGTTATCCGCGCGAAGGCGAAATCCCTTTACTGATGGATTCAGCCAGGGAGTCGAGTTTTAAGACCAGCCCGCTGCAACTGCCCCGTGCGCATGGCGACAAAACTTTTGAGCTGATAGGCGTCCCGCTGAAAAAGCCCGGTTTTTATGTGGTGGAATTCGCCAGTGACCGCCTGGGTGCCACGCTGCATGGCGAGCAAAAACCGTATTACGTTTCTTCCAGCGCGCTGGTCACCAATATGGCGGTGCACCTGAAGCAGGGCCGCGAGTCTTCGCTGGTATGGGTGACACGCCTAGATAATGCACAGCCGGTCGCCAATGCCGCTGTGCGGGTTTCCACCTGCGAAGGCCGTAGTCTATGGGAAGGCAAAACCGATAGCAAAGGCATGGCGCATATAGAAGAAACGCTGCCGGACGCTTATTACAACCATTGCTCCGGCTTACTGGCCACCGCGCGCAAAGATGACGATATGTCCTTCGTATTTTCATCGTGGGATGATGGCATCAGCCCGTGGCAATTCAACCTGGGTGGCGGTTCTTCCGGCACGCCGCTGATCGCGCATACGGTATTTGACCGGCCCCTGTTCCGCGCCGGTGAAAAAGTGTCCATGAAGCACTTTATCCGTGTGCGCACCGGTAAAGGCTTTGAGCTTGCAGACAACCAGCCAGACACAATCTCCGTAGTCCATGAAGGCAGCGGCGAGAAATATGATGTGCCGGTGAGCTGGTCAAATGCGGCTGGTGTTTCCACCTGGCAAATCCCTAAAGAGGCCAAACTGGGTACCTACTCGGTGTCGTTGATGGCCGGGCAATTCATGATGAGTTCAGGCGCGTTCCGTGTGGAGCAATACCGGGTGCCGCTGATGAAAGCGGTTCTGAAACCGCCTGCACAGCCATTGATCAACGGCAATCAATTAGCGGTAGATGCACAACTGAATTACCTGGCTGGTGGTGCCGCTGCCGGCGCGCCGGTCAAATTCCGCAGCCGTCTGGTGCGCTACCCGCTGCAATACAGCCAGTTTGAAGATTTCAGTTTTGGCGGACGCATCCCCAAAGAAGGCATAGAAGCAGTACAACCTTATTCTTATGATCCGGAGATGGAAGAAGGTAGTGAGAGTGATGCCGGTGACTCGCAAGTAAAAGGCTACCCGGCGAAAACGTTGAATATGTCGCTGGATGGCAATGGCGGTGCCAGGGTCACGTTCGACAAATTACCAAGGGTGCAGGAATCGCATGCGCTTGAAGTAGAAATGGAATACACCGACCCCAACGGCCAGATCTTAAATGCCGCTACCCAGGCCATCATCCTGCCTTCGGCATTATCGCTGGGCATGAAGATAGAAGGCTTTTTTGCGACCAAGGAACGGCTGGCATTTAAAGTGCTGGCACTGGATGCGGCCGGTAAACCGTGGGCAGACCGCAAGGTGAATATCGAAGCGTACACACGCAAAACTTATGCTTACCGCAAGCGCATGCTGGGCGGGTTTTATGTCTATGAGCAAACCGCTGAGGTGAAAGACGCAGGTAATGTGTGCAACGGCAACACCGATAAGCGCGGCATATTGATCTGCGATGGTCCTGCACCTGAATCCGGCGAAATCATACTGGTGGCTTCCGCCCAGGATAAACAGGGCAATATCGCCATTGCCAGCAATGAAGTGTATGTGGCTGACGACAATGCCTGGTTTGACGCCTCGCAAAGTGACCGCATAGACTTGCTGGCGGATAAACGCAGCTATGAGCCGGGGGAAACCGCCCGCTTTGAAGTGCGCATGCCATTCCGCAAAGCGACCGCGCTGGTGACGGTCGAGCGCGAAGGGGTGCTGGATTCATTCGTAGTGCCGGTCAGCGCCAGCTCGCCGTTTGTCAAAGTGCCGATCGCCAGCAATTATGGCCCTAACGCCTATGTGTCGGTGATGGTGGTGCGTGGCCGCGTAGACCCTGAAGTATCCGGCCAGTTTTCATGGCTGAAACGCATGGTTTACCGCATAGGCATGTTCTTCGGCCTGGTCAAGAAAATGCCGGTAGAAATAGATACGCGGCCCACGGCCTTAGTCGATTTAACCAAACCGGCTTTCAAGCTGGGCATGACGCAAATCCGTGTCGGCTGGCAGGCCTATAGCCTGAAAGTCAATGTAGAACCTGACCGCCAGGCTTACCATGTGCGCGATAAAGCACGTGTCAAACTCACAGTGACCGACCCCGCCGGCAAACCTGCCGCTAATGCGGAAGTGGCACTGGCAGCGGTGGATGAAGGTTTGCTGCAACTGGCAAAGCCGCAATCATGGAATCTGCTGGAAGCCATGATGGAGCGACGTCCGATAGAAGTGCGTACTTCCACCGCGCAATCACAGGTGATAGGTAAACGCCATTTCGGCAAGAAAGCCGTCGCACCTGGAGGCGGTGGCGGCCAGGGCGCCAATGCGCGTGAGCTGTTTGATACCTTGCTGTTATGGAAACCCAGCCTGAAACTGGACAAGCATGGCCAGGCGGTGGTGGATGTGCCATTGAATGACTCTTTGACTTCATTCCGGATTGCTGCGATCGCCCACGCCGGTGCCATGCGTTTTGGCACCAGTTCGACACTCATCCGCAGCGGTCAGGAAGTGATGTTGTTCTCCGGCTTGCCGCCGTTCGTGCGCGAAGGTGACCAGTTCAATGCGATGGTCACCGTGCGCAATGGCGCCGAGCGGTCTTTGACAATGGATGTGACGATGACGGATGACATCAGCAAAACACCGCACACCCAGCGCGTTACCCTGAAACAGGGCCTGGGTTCTACCTTATCTTTCCCGGCGACTGTTCCGTTAAATGCAACGCGTCTTAACTGGACGATCAGTGCGAAGGAAGTGGTCAGTGGTAACAATCTAAAACCGGCGCAGGACCTGCTGAAAATTTCACAGCAAGTCGGTGCCGCGTATCCGGTGCGTGTCTACCAGCAAACCTTGCAGCAGTTAAATGCGGGACAGCAATTAAATTCAGGGCAACAATCAAGCGCAGAAGCACAAGCCGACGCACCGTGGACATTCTCCGTCCAGCAACCGGCCGGTGCGATTGCCGGACGCGGCGGCATCGATATCCAGCTGACGCGCTCGCTGGCCGGCAACCAGGACGCGCTACGCGAATGGATGAGCAAATATCCATACGTCTGCCTGGAACAGCGCGCTTCAGTCGCGGTCACGCTGGAAAGCGAAGGCGGCTGGAACCAGGTGATGAACAGCCTGCCTGCGCACCTGGACCAGGATGGCCTCGCCAGGTATTTTGCCATCGACTGGTTGCAGGGTGACGACACGCTGACCAGCTACCTGCTGCGTATCGCTGACGAAGCGCATTACACGATTCCGGAAGGACCGCGCGAGCGCATGCTGAAAGGCCTGGAAGACTTTGTTGCAGGGCGTATCCACCGTTACGGCAGTCTGCAAACGGCTGACCTGACCATGCGCAAACTGGCGGCGATCGATGCACTGGCCAGGTATGAGCGTGCGCGCCCGGCCATGCTGGAGCCACTGGAGATCAGTCCTAACCTGTGGCCAAGCTCGGGCGTGATTGACTGGGTATCGGTGTTGCAACGCTTGCCAGAGATTCCCGGGCATGACGACAAACTGAAACAGGCACGCCAGGTACTGCAATCACGGCTGACGTTCTCGGGCACCACCATGAATTTCTCTACCGAGAAACAGGATTACCTGTGGTGGCTGATGGTGTCGCCTGACCTGAACGCCGTGCGCGCATTGCGCCTGCTGGCTGAAGACCCTGACATGGAAGCGGCAGACATAGGCCGCCTGGCCCGTGGCGCGCTGTCGCGTCAGGTGAACGGTCACTGGAGCACTACTGTGGCCAATGCCTGGGGCGCGACCGCCTTGCGCTATTTCCAGACCCATTTTGAGAAAACACCGGTGGCTGGCACCACGCAAGTCAAACTGGGCGAGCAATCACAGTCGCTTAACTGGTCTGGTGCAAAAACAGTTGCAGAAGAAACCGGGCATCATGACCCGGTCAAAGGCACGCCTATGGGTGCCGGATTAGCCGTGCATTTCGCCTGGCCGAAAGCTGCCACCCCACTGTCACTCCAGCATCTGGGCAGTGGTAAACCATGGGCATTTGTGACTTCCAAAGCGGCATTGCCGCTGGATAAACCATTATTTGCCGGCTATAAACTCAAACGCACGGTGACGGCGATTGAGCAGAAATCCGGTGGCCAGTGGAAACGCGGCGATACCTACCGCGTGCAACTGGAAATCGATGCACAGACCGATATGACCTGGGTAGTGGTCAATGACCCGGTACCGGCGGGGGCGACGATTTTAGGTAGCGGCCTTGGTGGTGATTCCAGCCAGTTGGCAGCAGGAGAAAAGCAACAGGGCTGGCAACACCCTGCGTTTGAAGAACGCGCATTTGATGGCTTCCGTGCTTATTATTCTTATGTCCCCAAAGGCAAATTCAGCATTGAATACACCGTGCGCCTGAATAACGCCGGCCGTTTTGCCATGCCGGCCAGCCGGGTGGAGGCGATGTATGCGCCGGAAATATTTGCCGAAATCCCTGTTGCGGCGATAGAAGTGAAACTTGGAACCTAATCAGTCTTTAGACAAAGAATTCAATTCCAGTTAAGGAAAAACCGCAGTGTCCATCAAACGCATCGTGTTGATAACAATGACTGTGTCCGTCATTGTTATCAGTGCCTGGGTGTTTCTCACGCCTGTACCATCGTTTGAACAAGCCAGGTCAGCTACCCATAGCTCTGAAGCGACTTTGCTGGACAGGGACGACCAGGTGTTGCAACGCCTGCGCCTCGACAGGCAACGCCGCATGCTGGCCTGGATTCCGTTACAGGACATTTCCCCAACACTGCAGCAAGCCGTATTAGTTGCCGAAGACAAACGTTTTTATAACCACTCCGGCATCGATCTGCTGGCAGCCGGTTCAGCTTTACTGGACAACCTGCACCGTTCACGCGCACGTGGCGCAAGTACCATCACCATGCAATTGGCCAAGCTGTTAAATGCACCTGCCGACGGTTCCTCACAAAACGGCTGGCTGGCCAAGCTTAAACAGATCCGTTATGCGCTGGCGCTGGAACTGCACTGGAGCAAACCGCAAATCCTGGAAGCCTACCTGAACCGCGTTACATTCCGCGGTGAGCTGGTTGGTGTAGATGCCGCCGCCAGGGGCCTACTGGCAAAAGGCCCGAATGGCCTGGATAACATCGATGCAGCTATCCTGGCATCACTGATCAAATCACCCGGAGCCTCGCGCAGCCGGCTGGCGAAACGTGCCTGTGCGACGTTACAGGCCATGCCTTCTTTCACCGGCAATAAATCCAAACCGGATAGTTGCATGCAGGTGACCTTGCGTACCGCCTTGTTGCCATCGCGTCCGTTCCCTATCGCTGGCATGGACGATGCGCCGCATCTGGCCCGCCATTTGTTGAAAAAAAATGGCGAACAATTTAAGAGCAGCATAGATGCCAGTGTGCAGCGCTTTGCCCGCAACACCCTGCGCACCCACCTTGCGCAACTGGCAGACCAGAATGTGGAAGATGGTGCCGTAGTGGTGCTCGATAACCAGAGTGGCGAAGTGCTGGCCTATGTCGGTTCCAGCGGTGATTTATCCGGCGCGGCAGAAGTAGATGGCGTAGCCGCATTGCGCCAGCCCGGCTCCACCCTGAAATCTTTTCTGTATGCACTGGCGATAGACCAGGGCTGGCTGAATGCCAGCTCGGTGCTGGATGATTCACCGCTCGCCCTGACCACGCCTTCCGGCCTCTACATCCCGCAGGATTATGACCGGCATTTCCAGGGCGCTGTCAGCGTGCGCACGGCATTAGGCGCGTCGCTGAATGTGCCCGCCATCCGCACGCTGACACTGGTTGGCGTAGACCCATTTCTGGATAAACTCAGGGGGTTGGGCCTGAGCAGCCTGACCCGCGATGCCGATCATTATGGCTTTGGCCTGGCGCTCGGCGGCGCCGAAACCACGCTACTGCAATTAAGCAATGCCTATCGTGCATTAGCCAATGGCGGCCAGTGGCAGGCGGTCAGTTTCATTCCTTCCAGCACATCAAAAGTCCACAATGAAATCAGGCAGGTGTTCAGTCCGCAAGCCAGCTTTATCATAGGCGACATACTTTCGGACCCAAGCGCACGCACCATCACTTTCGGGCTCTCCAGCCCGCTTTCCACCCGCACCTGGGCGGCAGTGAAAACCGGTACCAGCAAAGCCATGCGCGATAACTGGGCCATCGGTTACAGCGACCGTTATACAGTCGGCGTCTGGGTAGGCAATTTTTCCGGCGCGCCGATGTGGGACGTCTCCGGCATCACCGGCGCGGCACCGGTATGGCGTGACATCATCGAGCATCTTCACCAGAAACATCATAGCCAGCAACCAAAACCACCTGCCGGACTGGTACAGCAGCAGGTGCGTTATCAACCGCCGATTGAATCGCCACGGCAAGACTGGGTGATTGCGCACAAAGGCGTATCGCAGACTGTTTCCAATCAAATCATCGATATCAATGTCACCCCTGCATCCGCGATGCTGATCGCGCCACCAGATTCCGCCATCATCGCCCCTGACCCGGATATCCCGCAGCAGCGGCAGGCATTGCTGCTGCAATCGGGGGGCACCGGTAAATCCTGCATGCTACTGGATAATCATCCGGTGGCTGCATGTGGCAAAACCAAAGCGCTGGTGCCGCTGCCGTTGCCTGGCAAGCATGCGCTGACACTGACCGATACGCATGGCAAGTTGCTGGACAAACATGTATTTGAGGTTAGGGGGCTGAATATCCCCCATTCGAAACTACGCTGAGACTTAGATTGCCTGTCGGGCTGTTAGCTGCCGCTTGAGATTGCTGTGCCTTGCAACCAAACTGATCATGGCCAGCCCCATGAAAATCATTCCATAAGCCTGGTTTTCAGGCACTGAGCTTATCCAGGTCACCTGCCAGGTGCCAGGTGAATTTTGGTTCGATCCCGCGAAACCACTAAATGGCTCATCATAACCATTTATATTGTCACTCATCGTAGTGGTCACCATTTGGATAGAATGTGCCCGCCCACCCGCAAAGAGATACTGATCTACGGAAATATTCCATGCGGTTGGCAGACCTGCTACATCCAGGCTGATAATATCAAAATATGCATCCACCCTCAGATCAAAAGAGGGGAAAGGATCCGGATTTGGTACTCCCGGATATTCAAGTGTTGTCACCCCTCCTTCATAAGGTGTTCCGGTCATAGTGATGGAAATGATATCTGTTAGCTCGGTATTAGCAGTCAGCAATGATGACGTCCTGATCGCTGCTGTGATCGTACTTTGAAATGTATTTTCGATCGTAATCCAGTCATCCCCCTCACGCATGATTGTTGAAGAGGTGACATTAAACGGCTGCCCGATGTAGCTGTAAATGTAATCTGCCCTAGCCTTCCCAGACAACATCATTAACGAGATCACGATAGTAAAACAAATGACCAGATGAAATTGATTGCATCTCCAACGCATAAACCTCTCCTTTTCTATGTTCAATATGAAACTGATAGCTTTATATGCTCGCGTTTGGAAGAAAGATCAGAGCAGAATTGGATCAGAGAGTGCCACATCAAATTCGCTCAACCCATACATACGATTACACGCAAATACACATCTAATATCAGTGAGAAGCAAAACTGGTGCTAAGCACTACTATACATAGTAATAAATACATTTGCACAAATAATATAATTGATTACATTTCACAGGATTTTTCTGAATGCAGATGGTCATTATGTCTAGCGTGTACAATGTGAGTAATGGAGCACACATGTTTAAACTGAAAAAATGGCTATGGACCCACTGGCAAAAATTACTGGGCACAGACCGCGCCTACGCCAGATATCTCGCCCATTTCCATCGTTACCAGGCACAGTCTGCTGATGACGAGTTACAGCAATCCTTGAACCTGAAACCTATGAGCAGGCAGGCATTCGAACAAGCCTGGCAAAAGAAAACGCTGAAGCCAACTGGTAAATCCTGTGGTTGCAAACCAGGCAGCTCTTGCTAGCATCCAGTAAGAATCTCATCAAAAAAAAGCCGCATATCAATGCGGCTTTTTTATTAACTAGCTTGAGGCAGTTACTTAAAACAGTGAATCCATATGCGATTTGAAATAACGGGTGGCACACAAGCCCAACGGAGTGTGGTGCTTAGCCGGCGACATCCAGTCCACCAGGAAATCCATCAGCGTTTGTTCATTGTCCATGCTTTGCACATAGCGTTCGAACGATAACTGGTCCTGGTTAAAATCATTCTCCGGCAATTTGTGGCCGATGCGGTGACCGGAATGGAAGTCATAGACGTTGCCATAGCGGCGGCTTTTCGCTTGCTCCTGCTCGTGTGACTGACGCTCAACCATGCGCCATGGCCGGCCCAGGCGTTTGAGCATGGGCATATTTTCTAATGCATCTCCGGCGATCCAGTCATAAATCACCTGCTGTTCATAGCCGGTAAATACGCCAAACATGGCTGCTTTGTCACCGGCAATCACTTTCCAGAACGGGCTTTGCTCAGGGTCCTGGTGACGTTTCACCCAGCCGGTTTTTTCCATCTCATACAAAAACACCGCTACCTGGTCGTTATCACGCAACCATTCATTGACGGTTTTGCCGCCGATCACACAACGGTCGGAATGCATGAACTGGCCGATATGCGCTTTGTTTTGCAGGATACGCACGACTTCGCCTTGCAGGTCGAAACTGTTGATGATATCCAGTGTGCTTAAGCCGACATCGTTCAATTTCACACCGGCGATCACGCGTTGCATGAATTCACGGCTATCACTGAACATGGGCATGGCTTCGCTGACTGCATCGATGGCGGAGCGCGCATGTCCGGACTGCGCATTATCGATAGTAGTATGCAACGTGAAATAGTAAGGATCGATATTGAGCTCTTTCAGCTCATAAGCGGTGATCAGCAGATGCAGCGGTAACTGCTCATAGCCTAAATTAAAACCTATCACTTCCGGCAGGTGGGTATCAGTATGGGCGGCTAAGGCCAGCTGGATCGCACCCTGCGTGAAAAACTGCTCATCAAGACTTTTCCAATCCTCACAGGCATTCAGTTTCAATAATTTCTTGTATAGCACCACATGGTTCATGGCTTCCACACCATCACCCAGCTCTTCCAGGTAAATCTTGATCAGTGATGCCAGCCTTGGGTCATGCCAGTGGTTCATCAAGCCGTAAAGCCATGCACCGTCCACCAGCTTGGTGGGCGCAACGGCTCTCAGGAAAAACAATGCATGGGATTTGTTGCTGAAATACCATCTGGGCTTACCCGCTTTGCGGGCGGCCAGGTATTCACCATATTGGCGGCCTACGGCTTCGTTATGTTCTGCAAGCCAGACATCCAGTTCTTGGATATTGGCTGGCATGCTTGTCAGGTGGCTATCTGTTTCTTTTAATTTATCAGCCAGCAACTCAGCACTTCTTGCTCTGGTTTCGGCTGAATATTCAGACTCCAGTAATGAGATGTACACAGACTTGGCAGTCGATGGACTCACTTTTTCCTGTGGTTGGCTTACAACCCGGGATCCTGCCCCTTCTCTATCGATTCCGATACGCACACCAGACATAGTTACAGCCTCTGATTCATGAAGTAAGTAAGTTACGCAGTTAGCGTCGAATCCCCTATCAGACAATCATGGAGAAACATGTAGGAATACGCTTATTAAAACAATCGCAGACTTCTGTTAAGCTGGTATGTCAAAACATCAGGCATGTCAGAAGGTGTCAAAGTGATCAAGAAAGTTGATAATCCACCTGCCGATAAGGTACAGGACTACGATCCGCTGGAAAAACTGCTGCTGGCTTTGTACGAGCGCGGCTACCGTTTTGTCACGGTCACTCCTGCCACGCACAAGCTGGTTAACCAGCGGCCGGGCAATGAATGGGCAAAGAACCTGCATGACGTTTTTGGCTGGAACCGACCGTTCACGCAAGAGACGGTAGATGCCGATATTTTCGGATTGATGCATGCCGCAGGCATTTTGCGCGCGGTGGATCAAGGCTGGCAGTCACTGGTACGCGTCTCCAGTGTGGCGGACAAACTATTTGTACATTCAGGCTTCCCTACCGAGGCACAGGATGCGGTTTTTTTCGGCCCGGACACTTATCGCTACATCAATGCCATGTATAGCTCGCTGGCTACGCTGCAAGGCAAAGTCCAGCGCTGCGTCGATATAGGCACCGGTTCCGGTGTCGCGGCGATATTGCTGGCAGAAGCCCTGCCTTACGCCAATATCTATGGGGTGGATATCAATGAGAAGGCGCTGGCTTTTTCTGCCATCAACGCCCAAGCGAACACTATTGCCAATGTGCATTTCCAGTACAGCAACCTGTTGCAGGACCTGGAGGGAGAGTTTGAGCTGATCATCGCCAACCCGCCCTACCTGGTGGACCCTTCCGCCAGGGCTTACCGGCATGGTAGCGGTCCGTTAGGGGCACAACTCTCGCTGGATATCGTGGATGCAGCCATTTCCAGACTGGCGCCAGGCGGCACCCTGATGCTGTATACCGGCGTCGCCATTGTCGAAGGTAACGACCCTTTCCTGGAAGAAGTGAAACAGAAGACCAGATCTGCCGGCTGCACCTATCAATATACCGAGATCGACCCGGATATATTCAGTGAAGAACTGACCACCGAAGCCTATGCCCGTGCCGACAGGATTGCTGCTGTGTGGTTATTGGTGAGCCGCCCTACGCTTGAAGCTGACAATCTGTTGCAATTGATCAGCACAGTGGCTGAACCGTAAGCAGGCACTCACTTTTTTCCAGAGATTCGCTTTGAACCAGACATCACCTTTGCAAAGGTGAGGCCGGTTTCAACTCGGCCTCCATCTTGCTCATCGCCAGCCACAGCAGGTGCACCCTGCAATCAAACTCGTACTGCATATAGCTGGGTTCCATATGCAGGCACAGCTGGTAAAACGCTTTGTCGTGATTACGCTCTTTCAGGTGTGCCAGCTCATGCACCACTATCATGGTCAGGAATTCGGCAGGCGTGGTTTTGAAAAAAGCCGAGATGCGGATTTCTTTTTTGGCCTTGAGGTTGCCGCCCTGCACGCGGGAGATCGCGGTGTTCAAGCCCAGTGTCTGCTTTTCAACCGTCAGGCGGTTATCGAAATGCACCTTGTCCGGTAACGGCGCATTTTTCAGGTAGCGTTGTTTAAGCGCGATGCAAAAATCATACAGGGCTTTATCGCTTTGGATGTTATGCGATTGCGGATAACGCTGGCTGATGTAATGGCCCAGTTTTCCTTCGCCATGCAATTGCGCGATCTGCGCGTGCAAATGCGCGGGGTAACTGGGCAGGTATTGCTGGATCAGCTGCAAGGACATGCGGCTATTTTAAAGCACACTCTTTAAGATGAGCATATTTAAAAAAATTCACTATGCGATCTGGCCCTGCCCATGGCTGAACTCAGCTAGATAAGGCTGGACATGTTCCTGCGCCATAGGCTTGGAATAAACATAGCCCTGCACCAGCTGGCAGCCCATCTGCTGCAAAAACTGCACCTGGCTGACGGTTTCGGCACCTTCGGCCACGCACTCTACCTGCATGCCCTGGCACAACGCCAGGATAGAACGCACGATGGTCTGGCTGGTGGCGCTGCTTTCGATATCCTTGATAAAACTGCGGTCGATCTTGAGTTTATCCAGCGGCAGGTTCTGCACATGGCTGAGGCTGGAATAGCCAGTACCGAAATCATCCAGCGCAATGCGTGCACCCGCCTGGCGCAGCAATTCGATATTGTCCCTGGCAGTCGTGAAATCCTGCAGCAACGCGGTCTCAGTGACTTCAAAGATAAAGCGCGAGGGATGCAAGCGGCTCTGTGCCACCATATAGATCAGCTCTTCGATGACGGCTTTACTGGTTACATCATAGGCTGATAAATTGAAAGAAAGCCGGATATGCCCAGGCCAGGCCGCCATGGCAATGATTGATTTCTTGAACATCGTGCGTGTCAGCTCCGAGATCATGCCCAGGCTTTCCGCCACATTGATGAACACCGCTGGCGGCACGATACCTATGCTCGGGCTGTTCCAGCGCGCCAGGCTCTCGAATGAACTGATCACGCCGTTATGCACGTTGATGATGGGCTGGAAAACCGGGAACAACTCCGCTTCCAGATCGGCTGCCCGCAAGGCCTGGTCCACCCGGTTCATCTCACGGCGCTCGTCTTCCAGCGCCTGCGAATAGATTTCCATATTGCCACGGCCGGTGCGCTTGACGTGGTACAACGCAAAATCGGCATGTTCATACAGTTCCTGCGCGGTATCTTCGCCATCGAAGAACACGCAGGTGCCGATAGAGGCTTTAATGCTGATCGGAATGCCGTCCATATTCATAGGCTGGGAGATCACGCGGTTGATCTCTTTGCCTATCTGCCGCAGTATCGTATGTTGCGCATCACTCACTACCTGGAACGCGAACTCATCGCCGCCCAGCCGGTAAAACTGCACGCCGGCGATCTTGATGCGCGCCAGGCGCTCGCCGACCCGGGTTAACACCAGGTCGCCGATATGGTGACCATACACATCATTCACCGGTTTGAAGTTATCCAGGTCCACAATGCCTACCGCTAAGCGTTCTGCGGTTTTCTTGGCGCGTGCCAGTTGCTGCTCCACATGCATGAAAAACTGGCGCCGGTTGGGCAGATGCGTCAATGCATCCAGGTTAGCCAGGCGCTGGTTCTCTTCCAGCAGGGAATGTGTTTCATGAGTGGCATTCACCAGCCGGTCAAACACATTGCTGCTGGCGCGCATGGCGAATAGCATGCCGACCTCAAACACCAGCACCAGCGCAGCCAGCAGGTAAGGCTGTTCAAAATCGCCCATGAATATGCACACCAGCGCTGCCGAAATCAGCAGGAAATTATAGATAAAGGCGGCAATGCCGATCTTGTTGAGGATAAAAGCGAAGCACAGTCCGAACAGTGTGATGTAACTGATCAGGAAATAATGACCGAAACTATCGGTATGGCTGAACAGATACAGGCTGCGGAAAAAAGTGACGATGCCGGAGATGATCAGGACCACCGATGCCGCCTGCAATCGCCAGCGCACTTTGTCTATGCCTGGGCTGTCTTCGCGGTGCCGGTACCAGTACATGAACAACATCGCGGCGAGCGTCATCCTCAGCAGGGGCAAGCCCACCGACACCCGCCAGTCTATGCCATCATGAAAGGCAATGATCTGGATAGCGGTTGCGCTCAACGCTGCAAAAATGACTACCGGCACATCGGCCATCAGGCTGCGATATCTTGCCAGTAACAGTTCAGCACTTGTTGTTTTAGAAAAAGGCATGTTTCAACTTTATTTCTGATTGACTGATATTAATTGTCGTCAATTTATTTTAATCGTTTGGAAATAGGCAGATTTTCCGTTCTGTTCTCGTTTGAGCGGCCATTGCTGGCCGCTGAATCCGGTAGTTAAGCATGGTAAGCGATTCCTACAGAACAATGCGCATCCTCCTGATAGAGAGAGTGATAAAAGCAATATTTAATGTTCATGCGTATTAGAAAACATTAAAAATAAACCATCACAATAAAGGCCCTGAGGCACTTATGACCGCCCATTCCATTGCCAGCCCTGTCCTTTATCACCCGTCGTATGAAAAAATCCAGGAAGACGAACAGCAGACCATACAGGAACTGATAGACGCCTTACAGGGCATCAGCGACAAAACCGCACACGATCACGGGCATGCTTTCCGTAGTGTGCATGTCAAAAGCCATGGCCTCCTTAGAGGTAAATTGCGCGTCGAGCCTAATTTGCCGCGTGAGCTGAAACAGGGCATTTTCGCCAGCGATAGCACCTATCCGGTCGTGATCAGGCTTTCCACCAGTCCTGGCGATTTCCTCGATGACAGTGTCTCTACGCCGCGTGGATTCGCGTTGAAAGTGATAGGCGTACAAGGTGATCGCCTGCAGGGTGACCCGGCTGATAACACACAGGATTTCCTGCTGGTGAGTGGCCCGGCGTTTGTGAACAAGGACGCTAAAAGCTTTCTCGCCGGCTTGAAACTGCTGGCAAAGACCACTGACAAAGCCAGCGGGCTGAAAAAAGTGATCTCTGCGATTTTGCGGGCTATCGAGAGAATTATTGAAAGCCTGGGCGGCGAGAGTGTCAAGATCAAAAGCATGGGAGGCTATCCGGAAACCCATATCCTGGGCGAACGCTTTTTCACGCAAGTGCCGGTTCTGTATGGGCCTTATATGGCCAAACTCTCGATAAGGCCTGCCAGCCCGGCGTTGATGACCCTGATAGACAAAATACTGGATACCAGCGACCAACCTGATGCATTGAGGCAGGCTGTGAATACGTTTTTCTCCACGAGTGCTGCCGAGTGGGAAGTTTTGGTGCAGCTATGCCGCAATACAGAAACCATGCCGATCGAAGATGCTTCGGTGGCGTGGCCTGAAGACGAAAGCCCTTACCTCAAGGTAGCTTCACTCGTGGTAGAACCGCAAATAGCATGGGATGAAAGTATCACACCCAAGATAGAAGACAGGCTGGCATTCAGCCCGTGGAACGGGATCGTGGCGCACAGGCCTTTAGGTTCTGTGATGAGAGCCCGCCAGCTCACTTACAAGCACTCCAGCGATTTCCGCCGGGGATTCAATGGTTGCCCGTTGGCCGATATCCGTTCTGAAAGAGAACTGTAAAAGAAAAAAGCCGGGAGAACCCGGCTTAAAAACTACTATCCTAGTATATGTAAACTCTGCAATAACAACCTTTGGAATCACTGCTTCGAACAACAACCCTAACTACACATCAGTAATTACGACCCTGGATTAAACCGCTACTGATACTACAAAATGACGGGAAACTACTGCAAACCAGGCATATTACAAACCCAGTGAGTAAGTGCCATTGCCAGCCGACCTGCTATTGCTGACAGACATTTCTTCAAATTCATTCTGGTATGACGCCACCAGCGCATTGTTATGGATCAGGCTCAACTCGAATTTGGTGATACCCGGCAATGTCAGGAAAGCCCCTGACGGCTCAAAAGAGCGGTAGGTCAGGCTGATATAGATATCCGGTTCGATCTCCAGGTCAAAGCGCTGGGCATATGCAAATGAAGAACTGACATCCGTCTGGCTGAAACCCAATACACGGGCATTACGGCAGGCAGTGAACCAGTATCTTTCCCTGCATGCCAGATCTACAGCAGTTTTCAGTTCTTCAAAAATCTCATTTGCAAATTCAATCGGCGTCAGCATGTTTCTCACCTGTAAATCCCATAACCCAACATTAATCATTCGTGATTTCTCGATTTCGAATACTTTTGATTTTTATCTTTACGATTTCTATCTTTCGACTTCTATCATTCACACTGTCAGCCATTCTAGGTGGGATAGTGATTAATAAGTGCAAGGAAAACGCTGATTCTTGAGTCAGACTTTTCTGACAGAAAATACTTACAGAAATATAGGAATGCTGCGGCTTTTTCCAGACAGCCCGTTTATTTATATTGCGAGCCATCGCCAGGCTTTATTTATCAGGCTTCATATACAGCTCGCAATAAAGACGGCAACCATACAACTAACACTTTGGAGTCATCTATGTCTGCCCTGCCACAACCTGAAATCGTCCCCCTGCCCGGTATGGGCGCCATCCCGTATGCCAATGGCGTTGCTTTTCGCGTATGGGCACCTAATGCACAGAAGGTCTCTGTGATAGGGTCCTTCAATGACTGGCAGGCAGATACCGATACCTGTATCCATGAAGAAAACGGATTCTGGTATGCCGATCTTTCCCATGCCAAACCGGGTGATGAGTACAAGTTCCACCTGGTCAACGGCGAACAGCAACTGGAACGCATAGATCCTTATGCCAAGATCGTCACCAACTCGGTAGGTAGTGGCGTGATCCCGTCGCCGGATTTATTCGAACCGGTAGAAACCGGTTTCCAGATGCCGGCATGGAATGAACTGGTGATTTACGAGCTGCATATAGGCACTTTCAATGGCGAGGAAGGTAAGGTCGGCACTTTTGACTCTGCCATCGAGCGCCTGCCACACCTCAAGGCACTGGGCATTAACGCGGTAGAGATCATGCCTATCGCCGAATTCGCCGGCGATTACTCCTGGGGTTATAACCCGGCACATCCGTACGCTATCGAAAGCGCCTACGGCGGTGCCGAAGGGTTCAAACGTTTTCTGACCGCTGCACACGAAGCCGGTATCGCCGTGATTGTCGATGTGGTCTATAACCATTTCGGGCCATCCGATATGAGTCTGTGGCAGTTCGATGGCTGGAGCGAGAACGATAAAGGCGGCATCTACTTCTACAATGACTGGCGCTCCTCTACCCCATGGGGCGATACACGCCCGGACTATGGCCGTGGCGAAGTGCGCCAGTATATTTTCGACAATGCCATGATGTGGCTGGAAGACTACCAGGCTGATGGCCTGCGCTATGACATGACCTTGTATATCCGCAGTGTGGAAGCCAGCGCTCAGGACCTGATCGCCGAAGGCTGGAGCCTGTTGCAATGGATCAACAGCGAAGTGCAGGTGCGCCATCCAGGCAAGATCACCATCGCCGAAGATTTGCAGAATAGTCCTGAACTCACCTCGCAGAAAGAGCATGGTGGCGCAAACTTCAGCAGCCAGTGGGATGCCGGGTTTGTGCATCCTATCCGTGAAGCACTGATAGAGCCCGACGACGGCAAGCGCTCGATGACCGCTGTGCGCGATGCCCTTCTTAACCAGTACAACCAGGATGTTTTCCAGCGTGTGATCTATACCGAATCGCATGACGAGGTCGCCAACGGCAAACAGCGCCTGGTGTCAGAGATAGACCCTAGTGAGCACCCGAACCGCTACGCTATCAAACGCTCGACTTTGGGTGCCGCGCTGGTACTGACTGCGCCAGGCATCCCGATGCTGCTCCAGGGCCAGGAATTCCTGCGTGACCAGTGGTTCCGCGATGACAGGCCTATTGACTGGCACCGCGCTGAAGAATATGCCGATATCACTACCATGTACCGCGACCTGATCAACCTACGCCTGAATCGGGCAGGTTTTTCGGCAGGCCTCAGCGGACAGCATACCGAGGTTTACCACGTGAATGACACCGACAAGCTGATCGCCATGCACCGTTGGAAAGAAGGTGGTGCCGGTGATGACGTCGTAGTGGTATTCAACTTTGCCGAAGGCCGCAAAGAAAACTACGTGATCGGCCTGCCGCAAGGCGGGGAGTGGAAACTGCGCTTCAACAGCGACACTACAATCTATAACGAAGAAATGGATGAGACGCCATCCGGCGATATCACGGCAAATGCAGAAGGCCATGATGGTTTAGGCTTTTCAGCACCTATCACTATAGGCGCTTATGCCTGCCTGATTTATACCCAGGATAAATAGCCTGAACTGCCATATTAAAAAGCCGCATTGTGCGGCTTTTTTCTTGAAAATATTGCTGGCTACTGACTGCAGTGTCCCGGACTAGCCAAACCCAATCCGGATATCTGCTTCTGGCCTTCTGCTTCATCTACCAGCTTCACTCCCGCACCGCCTACCGCTACACCAAACTTGATGTATTGCTGGATAAAGTAATTCTTGCCACTCTCCGTTTTCAACAGCAAATCGTTAGGAGAAAATTCAGATTCAGTGGAGATCTTGTGCTCCTGATCGGCACTGACTTCCTGGAAAAAGAATACGTTAGGCGCTGTTTCGCCCAGGCACTTTCCATCCACCCATACATCTTTCTTCAAGGCACCGCCAAACGAACCGTAACGGTAAACATATAAACCAGACTTGCCCTGTGCAGGCGGCTGGAATTTCTTGGCATCACTGGTTTTTTGTGAAGATTCCATAGGCACGGAAGCACAACCCACGACCAGTAAAGTGCTTAAGGCAACTAACAACGTTTTGTTATTCATTATTATGCTTTCTTATTTTTTAGATGATGAAATGACCCTGTGACACGTTTGACGATAAGCCGCCAAACGCCAGCTAATATACATGAATTTACAAACCGGGATGCTCGTGGTTTCAAACTTTGTTGGAGATCAGTCACTCCAACTGTGAGCGAAGTAGGCTAGGCACCTTTGCCGGAAAACAGGCAAAGCCAAAGACCAAACAGTGAAGGAGAAACACCATGACCCAGGAACTAAAGGAAGCCAAACTGGAAGCAAATCTGGATGCGGTAGAAAAACACAAGGCGCTGCTGGAGAAACTGCATTTGAATGGTAACCAGCATCTGGATGAAGTGAATAACTCGTTGCAGACCATGACACTGACGCTGGAGGAATACCTGAAGATCATCGGCATTCCCTAAAGAATAAATTTTTGACGACTACTTTGCCGGCCTGGCTCTCCCCCGCGCCTTGGTCGGGTTCAGCTCTCCCGGCTCATCCGCATGTGACCAGTCCAGTTCTACCAGACCTTCCTCAAGCCCAAGCCGTCTTAACAGCTTGCGCGAATCGAATGGCGCTTTCACCTTGATATCATTATCAAAATAGCAATACACATCGCGCGATTTTCGTGATGGCGGTGCTTGTTCAGAAACCAGCTTCGCGTCATCCGGCTGGCCGCCTTTGCTCCAGGCATCAATGCGGGCAGCCCAGTTATCCAGCGCTTTATCTGTGTAGCCGCTGGCATACAGCTCTTCCGCACCATGCAGTCTCAGGTAGGTGAAGTCGGCGGTGATGTCTTCATTATCCGGCCACTTGCCTGCCGTATCGGCAATCACCAGCGCCACATTATATTTGCGCAGCAACGCAATAAATTCGGGCGTCTCAAAACTCTTGTTGCGAATTTCAACCGCATGCCGCAGCGGGCGCTTCTGGTCTGCTTTGAGATATTCCCTTCCATGCATGGCAGCATCGCGTTTCCCGGCCTGCCTGGCAGCGGCCTGCGTATCATGCGGCAACTGCCTGAGGAAGCTTTCGAATAGCTCGGCATCAAACCGGAAGCTGGGCGGGAACTGCCACAGGACAGGTCCCAGCTTCTCCTTCAACGCCAGCAGGCCGGAAGCGAAGAAATTCGCCATGGCCTGCTCTATATCCTGCAAACGCAGGATATGCGTGATATAGCGGGTGGCCTTGATGCTGAACACGAAATCTGCGGGCGTCTGTTCGTACCAGCTCAGGTAACTGCCGGGCCGTTGCAAGGCATAAAAAGAACCATTGAGCTCTATGGTCGGCAATGCGCGTGAGGCGAATTCCAGTTCACGTTTTTGCGTCAGGTCCCTGGGGTAGAACACCTTGCGCCATGGCGGGTAACGCCAGCCGGAAATACCGATCAGAATATGTGCGGTCATAGCGGTTGGTGGGCCTGCCAGCCCTATTAGTTCAGACCCTGTGCCTGGCTTAGTTAATCCTACAGGGGGAGTGGCGACTATCCTATAAATCTTTACCAGGAATTCTCCTACTATCAATGCTCTAAAAACCAAGGTTAGGAGAATAAAACATGGCTGAGCAAGCGACGAAGAATAAAAGCGAAGTGGCGGGGGCCGATGCACCGGATAAGAAAAATTACTCGGCAAAATCCAGGGACCTTGACCAGTACCGCTCCGATGCCACCGGCCAGGCTTTACGCTCCAACCAGGGCGTGAAGGTCTCTGATGACAAGAATTCTTTACGTGCAGGCTCACGCGGCCCTACCCTGCTGGAAGATTTCCTGCTGCGCGAAAAGATCACGCACTTTGACCATGAGCGTATCCCGGAACGCATCGTGCATGCCCGCGGTGTCGCCGCCCATGGTTATTTTGAGTCTTATGCCAACCACGCCAAACTTTCCAAAGCCGGTTTTTTAGCTGAAAAAGGCAAGCAGACGCCGGTACTGGTGCGTTTTTCCACAGTACAGGGACCACGCGGCTCGGCAGATACTGTGCGCGATATCCGTGGTTTCGCCATCAAGTTTTACACCGATGAAGGCAACTTCGACCTGGTCGGCAACAATGTGCCGGTGTTCTTTATCCAGGATGCGATCAAATTCCCGGATTTTGTACATGCAGTGAAACCAGAACCGCATAATGAAGTGCCCACAGGCGGTAGCGCACATGATACGTTCTGGGATTTTGTATCGCTGCAATCCGAAGCCAGCCATGCCGTGATCTGGGCCATGTCCGACCGCGCCATCCCCAAAAGCCTGCGCACCATCCAGGGCTTTGGCGTGCACACTTTCCGGCTGATCAATGACGAAGGCAAATCCAAATTCGTGAAATTCATCTGGACGCCGAAACAGGGCGTGTTGTCTCTGGTATGGGATGAAGCGCAGAAACTTTCAGGTAAAGACCCGGACTTCCACAGGCGTGACCTCGCCAGTGCGATCGAGCAGGGCAATTACCCGGAATGGGAGTTCGGCGTGCAGATCGTGGATGAGAAAGATGAACACAGCTTCGACTTCGATATCCTGGACCCGACCAAGATCATCCCGGAAGAGCTGGTGCCTATCACCCCTTTGGGTAAACTGGTGCTCAACCGCAATGTCGATAATTTCTTTGCCGAAACCGAACAGGTGGCTTTCTGCCCCGGCAATATCGTGCCAGGCATAGATTTCAGTAATGACCCCTTGCTGCAAGGACGCCTGTTTTCTTATCTGGATACCCAGTTAAGCCGCCTGGGCGGGCCTAATTTCCATGAGATCCCCATCAATAAGCCAGTCTGCCCGTTTCACAGCAACCAGCGCGATGGTATACACCGTACCACCATCAACAAGGGCCAGGCTTCATACGAACCGAACTCCATAGATGGCGGATGGCCGAAAGAAACACCACCAGCCGCCAGGGATGGCGGATTTGAAAGCTACTACGAGCGCGTAGATGCGCACAAGATCCGTGAGCGTTCCGACTCGTTCAGTGACCACTTTTCGCAGCCGCGCCTGTTCTATCACAGCCTGAGTGAGCCTGAAAAGACGCATGTGGTGAACGCCTATAGTTTTGAGCTGGGCAAGGTACAACGCAAATTCATCCGTGAACGCGTCGTCAACGAGATCCTTGCCAACATCGACCTCGATCTCGCCAGCAAGGTAGCCGGCAACCTGGGCATTGCGCCGCCGGCCAAAGGCACAGTGAATGTGCCTGAGATCAAGCTGAAATCTTCGCCAGCCCTCAGCCAGCAGAACCATTTACCGGCAGATACCAAAGGCAAGAAGATCGCCGTGCTGCTGTTCGATGGCGTCTCCGATGAACAACTGCAGCAAACAAGATCTTTTGCGGAAAAGAATGGCATCACCGCCATGCTGCTAGGCAAAAACTCCGCCCCGGTCACCACACGTGGCAAAAAATCGGTGGAAGTGGATGGCTCCATCAAAGGCGAACCTTCTGTGGCGTTTGATGCGGTGGTCGTGCTTGATGGTGACGATGTCAGCCGCCAGGTACTGGAAAACGGCGATGCCATTCATTTCCTCTACGAAGCCTACAAGCACCTGAAAGCGATCGCCCTCACCGGCGATGCGGCAGAGGTATTGAACAGTCTGCCGATCAAGGAGGATGCCGGCTTATTGAGCAATCAATCCATCACCGGACTGGAGAGCAAGTTGATCGCGGCACTGAAAGCACACCGTGTGTGGGACAGGGAGAAACTGGCAGAAGCCATACCTGCCTGATCTTTGCTGCAGCACATATTCAACTGCCGTCTCGAAACCCGATAAAAAAAGCCGCTTGCTGCGGCTTTTTTATCTGCCTGGCTCCACCATATTCGGCTTGCCAGTCAAAGTGCATCCCGGTTTCATGGAATTCTTACAATGTAATCAGCCACATCCTGATGATAGTTTTGTTAAAGGATATTTATCATCCATGCTCACCATAAATAAAGAAACTTGAACAGGAGAGATCATGGCGACACCTCCCAACAGCAATTTCGAGAACATAGGCGGAGCGCCTGTTCAACTGGCAGAAAATACTCAGGATAGTCACCCGGAAAGCGAGAATGACGCGATACCGGGACTGCCGACGGATCCCGGAATAGAACCCGGCGAGATTGCGGATGATGCGATCAATCCCCAAGATGATTCAGCGAGTTAACAATACGCTCTTACTCCTCCTGCACTCATAGCCCTACGTCACGTCGAACAAGGTCGCCGTGATTCCGCCTGTTGCATCAAAACACAGGGATGCAGTGTAAAACCAGATGATCCGGCTCAATCTGGCAAGCGACCATGCTACACTCGCGCCAATATCCCTCACATCCGACGCACATGATCCAATACAACCCAAAAGACTGGCTGACCTTCATTTTTCGTTTTCACGAGTCGGACACCTTCCGCAAACTGACCCCGATGATGATACTGATCGCCCTGTATGCGGGCGGTATGGCTTATCTGGAACTGGAGTACCTGAAGCTGTCAGACAGCAGCCATGTCAAAAACCTGTCGCTGATTCACACCACGGTCGGGTTCGTATTGTCCCTGCTGCTGGCCTACCGCACCAACACCGCCTACGACCGCTGGTGGGAAGGCCGCAAGGCCTGGGGTGCACTGGTCAACAACAGCCGTAACCTGGCGATGAAACTGTCGGCTTATCTGAGCGAGGAGAGTGACCGCGAATTCTTCAGGAAGATCATCCCGACCTATGCGTCGGTGCTGTCCAAACACCTGATGAATGAAGATGTCAGCAAAATGCTGTTTGAAGGGCTGGACCTGGAGATAGATCACCATGAACATCATCCTAACCAGATCGCGCAGCATATCTTCCAGAAAGCCAACGAGCTTTATATAGGTGGCAAGATCACCGGCGAGCAGTTTTTCATCATCAATGACGAACTCAAAAGTTTCACCGATATCTGCGGCATCTGCGAACGTATCAAGAACACGCCTATCCCGTATTCCTACAGCGCCTTCATCAAGAAATTTATTTTCTTTTATGTGATGACCCTGCCGTTCGGCTTTGTGTTCAACCTGGGCTATTTCGTGATCCCGGTAGTGGTGTTCATCTTTTATGTACTGGCCAGCCTGGAACTGATCGCAGAAGAAATCGAGGACCCGTTCGGCACAGATACCAACGACCTGCCGACCCCGAAAATGGCGGCCAATATCAGGAAGCATGTGGAAGAATTGATCTGAGGTGTCGCCTCCCATAAAAAAAGCCGCAGACTGCGGCTTTTTTTTATAATTCCAGATTCGGGCGCCCCTGGCGGTCTTCACTGAATTTATATTCAGTTTCCGCGTGATTAGTGAGCGTCTTTGAATAGCTGTCACTGCTGCTATTGGCATTGCTGCCTAAATATTCATCATTCATATAGCCCGCAGCTTCATTGATACTGATCAGGTTGATCGCCATCATCATCTCCTTCTTAAGTGGATGGCTACATCATAATTGTTCTGCCACCACCCGATTATCAGGAAATTTCTGATTGCTTTGTAAGAGTTGGACTTACCCGTATGCAGGTGTTTTTATACTGGCTTTCCTACTGGATAAATACCGGGTATATCGATGCCACCAGCAGCAATGCCATGCTGATATTGAATCTCCTGACCGTGTGTGGCTGGGTGAGATATCTGCGCATACCCAGCCCGAACAGATTCCATAGCCCGACACAGGGAACACTGACGATGCCAAAGGTCACCGCCACGATCGCGGTATCCAGCAGGCTGTGCCTTGGCGGCAAAAACGCAGTCAGTGCACTGAGTGCCATCACCCAGGCTTTGGGGTTGACCCATTGAAAAGCGGCCGCCTGTAAAAATGTCATCGGTCGTGATGCTTGTGGAATATCCCCACTCATCGGTGAAGCATTGGCTAATTTCCATGCCAGCCATAAGATATAAAGTGCCCCGCCATATTTGAGCAGGGTATGCAGCAACGGGAATCCGGTAAAAACAGCATATAGCCCCAGCCCGGTCGCAAACACCATCAGAGGGAAACCGATACAGATACCGGCCAGATGCGGCAATGAGCGCCTGAACCCGTAATTCACCCCGGAAGCCATCAGCATCATGTTATTCGGCCCGGGCGTGATAGAGGAAATCATGGCAAACATGGCCAGGGCTAATATTTGTTGTAAATGCATAGCGTGGATTTTATTCAAAACCACCATTGCCCGCTATCCCGTTTAGCAATCCTCTCTATACGGCATCGAGTAGAGATGCATCACTGACCGACAACAAGGGCGACGTATTCTGACATGGCTTTCAGAACCGTTCCGATAAACGCGAATTGTCTGTCACTTTAATCTACACCCTACACATTGCTTAATCAATCAACTAACTTGAATTCAGATGTTCGGTGCAATGTGACGGAGGTCTGATAAGGAGAACGTGATGGCTACAACACAAAACAAAACCCGTGGTGGTACCAGTGAGCAACACTCAAAAGCTGGCAGCCAAAGCCACAAGAATCAGGGCAGCAACGCTGACGCTTCAAAAAGCAGCTCAGGCAGCCGTGCCAAATCAAGCAAAGCCAAGTCATAAGAACGACTAGTTCATGACATTAAACGATCCCGACGCGAGTTACTCTCCGTCGGGTTTTTCATGTGTGTAACCTTATATACACCTGTTTTATTTTATTGATTGCAGTACTGCCATCTATCTGAACATGCCGACACGCATTACACTAGTGTGCATCTAACCATCTAACAAAGACGACGATGACATATGCCCTGTGGTACTTACTCATTGGGGTTCTGATGTTAACCAGGGGGCTGAGCAAAACTTCTTTGCAAAAACTCCCGTTCACCCCCGCCATCGTCTACCTGGCCATCGGCTTCCTGCTGGGGCCTTCTGTATTGCACCTGTTTTATTTTGACCCGATCAGGCAATCCGCCCTTCTGGAAGCGCTGACCGAGATCGCCGTGCTGATCTCGCTGTTTTCCGCCGGCGTTAAAATGCCGGTGCCGTTTCAATTCAGGCAATGGCGCTTGCCGTTACGGCTGGCATCGGTAGCCATGGTGATCACCATAGGGCTGATCGCAGCTTTTGCTTATTTCGTACTCAGGCTGCCACTCGGCGTAGGCGTATTGCTGGGTGCCATGCTGGCCTCTACCGACCCGGTGCTCGCGACAGACGCACAATCACGCTACCCGGGCGACCAGGATAAACTCAGGTTCACCCTCACCTGTGAAGCCGGTATGAACGACGGTACCGCTTTTCCGTTCGTCATGCTCGGCCTGGGATTAATGGGCTCGCATGACATGGGCGCATCCGGCTGGCTGTGGCTGTTCAAGGATGTGCTTTGGGCTACCACCATCGCCGTCACCATAGGCATTGCTGGCGGTATCGCTGTCGGTAGATTAGTGTGGACCTTGCGCGGACGGCACAAGCACGATGTGCTGGATGACCTGGTCGGCCTTGGCCTGATCGCCATCGTCTATGGTTTCAGCCTGTTACTGAGCGCCTGGGGCTTCCTGGCAGTGTTCTTTGCCGCAGTGGCATTGAGGCATACCGAACTCAAACTGGCGCAAGCGGCGGGTGTGAAACCGGAACAGCTTGGTGCCGGTGTAGAGCAACCGGTTATCGAAAGTGAAGATACGGAAGTGCCTACTATCGTCAGCGCCGAGGCACTGGTGTTCAAGGAGCACCTGGAAAGGCTTTCTGAACTGATGCTGGTACTGCTGGTGGGCGGCATGCTGATGCTGGATTTCTGGAACTGGCGCACCGTCGGACTGGCGCTGTTTGTATTCGTGATTGCACGGCCAGTCAGTGTGTTGCTGGGCTTATCGTTCACCAGGACCCCCTGGAGCATACAGGCCGCGGTAGGATGGTTCGGCGTGCGCGGCATAGGCTCTATTTACTACCTGATGTATGCGATACAACACGGCCTGCCAAAAACAGTAGCCAAAGACCTGATCCAGCTGACGCTGATCGTGGTGGCGCTATCCATCCTGGTGCATGGCATCAGCGTCAAACCGATGCTGAACAGCAAAATGCTGAACAGCCGCTTCAAGCACAAGCTACGCATTTAAGGGCTACGTACAAAAAAGACTCAAGGGGTTCCCTTGAGTCTTCTTGAAGCTATTGCATCATCCAGCAAGATCAATGCATAGGTGCATCGCTCCATTGCTGCATCGCCTGCTCACCCGGCCGGTCTATCACCAGCTTGCCATTCTCGATGCCGGTCACCCAGCTGGCAGGGATGTAATGATGATGGCCTTTATCATCCTTGTTCAACTTGATAGTATCGCTACCTTCCATATGATCGACAGTGGCGAACTGGCCACCTTGTGAACAGACTACTGGCATTTCCGGAACAATCTGATTCGTATTCATAGCTATCTCCTTTGAGTATGTGACTGATGCATTGTTACAGGTGCATCTTGTTGCTAAAAGTGACTCTGCTAACTAGTGAATGGCTGCTTCAGCTTCATAGATATGGCGTAACTCTTTCACCAGATGGTAGTTACGTTTGACGCCCTCCAGCTGACGCATCACTACTTCCTTGATGGCGCGTGGCAAATCGATTTCCAGTGTATCCTGATAAGCCTCCATCGCCACTTTTTCGGCGCGTTCAGTTTCATTCAGCACGGCAGTATTGTCGTTCATCGCCAGCGCGGTCCTGATATCCATCCAGCGCCTGTGTAGCGCGCCGCCGATCGAAGTAGAGGTGACTGGTTCGCCGCCTAACGAGCGCACCAGCGACTGTAATTCACGCACACCCTCGCCGACTTCTTTTGAGCGGCGCATGAAAAAGTCTTTCAGGCGGGCGTCGTCCGCATTCTCGGCAGAACTGCGGAAACCTTCCTCGCCGTCTTTCGAGGTTTCGAGTAGATCGTTCAATACGGCGATGACATCATTGTTATCAACCATTTTAATCTCCTTTTGGTCTGAACAAATGAAATCACAGTATCCGTGACACACACCGGATCAGCCATCAGCCTGTACTTAAAAGCCTGTAGGAATTCTCTACGTCATCGGTATTCAGAAAAAGCATGCAAGCTGTGAAGCAGACGCTGATTTAGCGCTATGTACCCATCTCCGATGTAAAAATATCATTAACCCGGGGTGGTGGCTTATCTGTCAGTGCGGAAAATATTGACGGGTGCTAGTTTGATTATTGCTGGACCGATTGTGCCTGTTGATACAGCTGTTCGCTCTGGCGTTTACGCTGCTCATGCGTGACAGCCGCCTGGTTGACGCTGACCACGCTGGACATACCTTCCATGCCGCCGCCTATGCGGGTGCCGGTTACCGGGCTGGCGCTGCGGTAATCCAGGCCCACCGCCAGCCGCACATGCGTTTCATTGGCGAATATGCCATTTGAGACATCCAGACCCAGCCATTGCCCGTTTTGCCATACTTCAACCCAGGCATGGGTCTGCATCAGGCTACCATTTTCGGTGAACAGGTAGCCGCTGACATAGCGGGCCGGCATGCCCAGGCTGCGGCAACAGCCGATGAAAGCATGCGCATGGTCCTGGCAGACGCCTTTGCCGAGCCGGAAAGCTTCGGCTGCCGGGGTGTTCACCTGCGTAGCGCCCTTGATATAGTGCATCTGGCCGCGCAATGCATGCATCATCTCTGCTAATGGTGCACCCGCAAATTGCCTGGCAAAACTGGCCATGGCGGCATCTGCCTGTGTGAGCTCTGACTCCCGCAGATACAGTTCCACCGGCAACGGCTGATGCGAGGCCAGGTGATTGACCCCGGTTTCTACCTCACCTGCCACCGAGATCAGCAGTTCATGGTGCGGCTGGTCTATCACCAGGGTATGGCTGAGGTTGCCATAGGTATCCTCAAACGCATGGCACTGGCCATTGACCTTGATCTCCCAGTGCCTGACGTGCTGTCCCAGGCCATTGCGCGGTGTCAGCCGCAACTGCTGTATGGTGTAGTGCACAGCTTCGCTGTAAATGTATTGCGTGTGATGTTCGATATTCAGCAGCATGGGCTCAGTTTCAATGTGGGGTTAACGCTGGTCATTCAGCGCTGGATCTGGAATCAGGCCGCCGCACTGAGAAAGTTGCGCTGGATCTCTTCACCCAGCTTGCGGTTGGCCAGAATGAATTCATCGAGGAAATGGTGTACGCCATCTTTCACGATATCCAGCATACGCCCGTAATGCAACCGCGCATGCATCTGGCCGGCCAGGCGTTCAGCTTCGGTCTGCCGGCTACCTGCCACCTGCCGCAGGATAGGCATGATCTCGGCATAACAGGCATGCAGCGAACGTGGCATGTCTTCGCGCAGTATCAGCAACTCGGATACTTTGGTTGGCTCGATCGCGTCGCGGTAGACCTTCTGGTAAGCCTGGAAAGCGGCGACCGAGCGCAGTACCGCGCTCCATTCGTAATAATCCACCGCGCCGGCATTGGCTTCCTGCATGGGGATCAAAACCTCGTATTTCACGTCCAGCAGGCGGGCGGTGTTGTCGGCACGTTCCATAAAAGTGCCCAGACGCACGAAACTGAATGCTTCGTCGCGCAGCATGGTGCCGAAACACACGCCACGGAACAGGTGTGACCTGCTTTTAACCCATTCGCAGAATTCGCTCAAGCCGGATTGGGTCAGGTCCTGTTTGATGTACTGGTCGAATTCCAGCCACAATGTGTTCATGTTCTCCCAGGTTTCTACCGTCATCGCTACCCGAACGGCACGTGCATTCTCGCGGGCACTGCGCAACGAACTGTAGATACTTGAAGGGTTATGGCTATCCATCACCAGGTGCTGGATCACCTGTGCGGCACTGATACTGTCGTAAGTCGCGTCATAGATATCGCGAACACCGGCGATCTCCAGTACGCTCTCCCATAATTCTTCATCGTTGCCGGCATCTGAAGGCAGCAGCGACATCCCGTAAGTCACCTCCAGCACACGCGCCACGTTCTCGGCACGCTCGATATAGCGCGCCATCCAGTACAAATGATCTGCGGTGCGGCTTAACATATCACGGCCTCCTGGCGCATGGAGTCAGCAACCGTTTGCGACTGCGTCTGGTCTATGCACACATCATCGCGTTCCAGAACCCAGGTGTCCTTGGTGCCGCCACCCTGGGACGAATTGACCACCAGTGAGCCCTGTTTGAGTGCCACCCGTGACAATCCGCCAGGCACGACGCTGACGGTTTTGCCCGACAGCACAAATGGCCGCAGGTCCACATGGCGTGGCGCAATCCCCTGCTCGACCAGGGTAGGGCAGGTGGATAATGCCAGGGTCGGCTGCGCAATGTAATTGGAAGGTTTGGAAACGATGCGCAACCTGAATTCTTCGATTTCCTGCCGGCTGGCAGTCGGCCCGACCAGCATGCCGTAGCCGCCTGAACCTTGTACTTCCTTGACGACCAGCTCGGGCAGGTGATCCAGCACATAGGCCAGATCACCCTCCTTGCTGAGTTGATACGTGGGTACATTCTGCAGGATGGGAGACTCACCCAGGTAGAATTTGATCATCTCCGGCACATAAATATATGTTGCCTTGTCATCAGCCACGCCGGTACCCACGGCGTTAGCCAATGTGACGCCACCATTGCGGTAGACGGAGAGTAGACCCGGCACGCCCAACATGGAGTCGGGCTTGAACACCAGAGGGTCTATGTAGTCGTCGTCGATGCGGCGGTAGATCACGTCCACCCTTTGCGGGCCTTGCGTGGTGCGCATATAGACGGCGTTATTGCGGACAAACAAATCCTGGCCTTCCACCAGTTCTATACCCATTTGCTGGGCGAGGAAGGCATGTTCAAAATAGGCACTGTTATACGCGCCTGGCGATAACAGCACGACAGTAGGGTCAGTGACACCGGTCTGCGCCACCGAGCGCAGATTATTCAGCAACACATGTGGATAATGCTCCACCGGTGCGATCGGGTATTTTTTGAATAAGTCCGGAAACAGCCGCATCATCATCTTGCGGTCTTCCAGCATGTAGGAAACGCCAGAAGGCGTGCGCAGATTATCTTCCAGCACATAAAACTGCGATTCGCTGGTACGCACCAGGTCAATCCCGGCCACATGCGCATAGACCTGGTTGGGCACATTCACACCCACCATTTCGGGGCGGTATTGCGCATTGGTCAATATGCTGTGCGGCACGATCCCTGCCTTGATGATCTCCTGCTCATGGTAAATGTCATGCAGGAACATATTAAGCGCACGCACGCGCTGTATCGCGCCCTTGGACAAATGCGCCCATTCACTGGCCGAGATCATGCGCGGGATGACGTCGAACGGGATCAGGCGTTCGGCACCATCTTCCTCGCCATAGACGTTGAAAGTAATGCCTACGCGGCGGAACAACACCTCTGCTTCAGCGCGTTTGGCTGCCAATTGCTGGGTAGGTACAGCGCTCAGCCAGCGGTCATATGCCTGGTAAATACCGCGTACATTCCCGCCATATCCCTGCATTTCATCAAAAAACTGTTTGGCCGTTTGCGTCATGGTCCAAGACCTTTGCATTATTTGTAATTGATAACAGCAAAGTGTGTGCCAGTCACAAATAGACTTTTAAATCATAAGCTTATATAAAAACTTAATTCTAAAGAAATGGAAAATGCACCATAACTGTGCGAACTTTAACTACTTTATGAGTTGTTTGGACGAAGTCTGAGCGTGATGCAATGCAAAGAATTACACATTAACTGAAAGCGTGTGTTTTTAAACGGGCCCCTATCTGACGCGCCGAGTAGCGCAGTCAGCGTGGGAGCTTTCGGCCAGCATCTGTTCGAGTTCCGCAACAAGCCACGAAGTGTGTGGCTTGTCAGGGCGAGTTATGTTGGCCGCCCACGTTGATGAGCAACGCAGGAAACAAGCGGAAGCTAGGGTGCATTTCTTTTGGTTAGCTTTTCTTTGGGCAAGCAAAGAAAAGTAACTCGCCAAGAGGCGAAAAAGAATGGTGAATATCCTGAAGAAATACCGACAAAGACCTACTATGACTGCGAAAGTCACTCTTCGATTGTAACCAAGGAATTATAAACCTGCCTGGATTCTGGCCTCCGCCAGAATGACGGCCTACTATAGGAGCGCTAGCTTTTGCATAAGCCGAGCGTTCCGCAGGCATACAGCTCCTGCACGAAACTCCTGCGATATCTTTCGACAGAGTGACGATCTGTTGGAATATTTAAGTAATTATTTATAACTGAAAGATTGTTCGAATCTCTCCAGCAGCTTCAGACCGGCTTCATCCGGATTCGCATACGAAACATGCACATTGCTCCATTTATTTTTGTATGCGAACAGCAAGTGGACATGACGTTGCCTGATACCCTTATCCTGAAAACTGTTCTCCAGGTCATAACTGATCTTGCAGTAATTGCTGTTGCAACTCTTCTGTACGCTGGCCTGGTTGATCAGCGGATCTTTGCTGGCTTTGGGCCAGAAGCAGTTCAGTACATTTTCATGCGTATCCCCGCCATCGCAAGCCGGTGTATCCACATTGATCACCACAGAAAAGAAATTGGCATTGCCGTAATACATATAGTGGTCGTTTGAATCGGCTTCGCGGACCGGCCTCAACGGCGGTGCATCAAAGGTGATTGCCCAGCCCTGGTCGGGAATCGCCATGGTCGTGATTTCAGCCATGGACTGGTGCGGAAGCAGGCAGATAATGAGGGTGACGCAGCAAGCGATGACATGGCGGAGAGGATACATGGTTCAGGCCCTATGTTTTCTTGTAGTGACCTGACTATACCATCATGCCGGGATGGCAGTGCCACTTCGCAGCCGAAGTGGCTTGCATTTATGCAAAGTGTTGTATTTATTCAATATTCTGGATCTGTTCGCGCATCTGCTCGATCAGCACTTTCAGCTGCATGGAAACCTGGGTAGTTTCAATCGCTACCGATTTTGAACCCAGTGTATTCGCTTCACGGTTCATTTCCTGCATCAGGAAATCCAGTTTTTTTCCGACCGCGCCACCGGCAGTTAGTATGCGGTCCATCTCGGTGATATGGGAGTTCAGCCGCGCCAGCTCTTCATCGACATCGGTGCGCTGCGCATACAGCACGATCTCCTGGCGCACGCGATCATCATCCGCCTGCATCGCTTCGCGCAGTTTCGCGGTCAGTTTTTCCTGGTACTGCTGTATCACTTGCGGTAACAGCGGTTTGACGATGCTGATCTGTTCACGTACGCCTTGCAAACGGTCCAGCAATACCTGTTTCAGTTTTTCGCCTTCACGCTGGCGCGCGGCGATCAATTCATCTATTGCCTGGCTCAACCCGCTTTGCAGGCTTAGCGCCATCGCTTCGCTATCGATGGCTTCAGTTTGTAACACACCCGGCAGCTTGAAAATATCCACCAGGTTCACCGGCTGTGCTTCAGGGAAATGCCGGTGAAGGTCTTTCATGGTCTGTGCGATTTGCGTCACCATGGCCGGGTTAAGGGCAAGTTTATTGGCGCTGGCGTTATCGCTTTTCAGGCTAAGCCTGCACTCGACTTTGCCGCGGCCTAGCCTGGTTTGCAGCTGCTCTCGCACTAACGGTTCAAACTGGCGCAAGCTGTCTTCGATTTTGACATTCAGCTCCAGGTAACGATGATTGACTGCGCGCAATTCAATCAGCAGCAGGCCAGCCGGAAAGCGGGTTTCGCTATTGGCAAAGCCCGTCATACTTAAAATGGGTTGGTTATTGGTATTCTTTTTGGCAGTCATTATTCGCTCCGGGCTAAGCGGGAGATTGTATCAAATGCGGTATCGATATGCGAAAATAGCGTTATAACAAGTAAACACAGTTTAAGGAATGACTGGGCAAGTCGTTGAGCGGGATGAGTTAGGGCGTATTGAACGCAGCCATTCAACCGCGTAGATACTGGTTCGTCACCTCCTTAATTTCGTGTTTCCCTAAATAAAGCCATGATTAGTACGTTAACCATTTAGTGAAGCTAGCCAATAAAATCGATATTGCATTGCCTGTAGGCACCGTGCTGAATGACTACACCATTACACGGGTGCTGAGTCTGGGCGGCTTCAGCTTCGTCTACCTGGCGCAGGACAAGCAGAAGAACACTGTCGCCATCAAGGAATACATGCCGGTGACGCTGGCTAAGCGCGACGGGCAGACGCATATCCGTTCCAACGGCAAAAACGAGGCCGCCTACAAACATGGCATGAAATGCTTTTTTGAAGAAGGGCTGGCGCTGGCCAATATCGAGCACAAGAATATCGTGCGCGTGAAAAACTTCTTCCGTGCCAACAATACCGTGTACATGGTGATGAAATACGAGCGCGGCAAATCGCTGCAGGATTACATCATGGCCTTGTCGCAGCCGGTGCCTGAAAACTTCATGATCCGCATGTTTGTCGAGCTGCTGAACGGCTTGCGCGAAGTGCATACCCGTAAACTGCTGCACCTGGATATCAAACCTGCCAATATTTATATCCGGCTGGATGGCTCGCCGGTGTTGCTGGACTTCGGCTCGGCGCGCCAGGCCTTGTCCGAGGTGACACTTGCGCCTACCTACACCCCGGGTTTCGCCCCGCCTGAACAGTATATAGACCGCAAGCACCTGGGACCGTGGAGTGATATTTACAGCATAGGTGCCAGCATGTATGCCTGCCTGCAACGTTCATCGCCGCTGGCCGCCAATATCCGCCTCAATGAAGATACCCTGGTGCCGGCCACGCAATTAGGCAAACAGGTCTATTCAGAAAAATTGTTGTCGATTATTGATGAATGCATGCATATTGATTACCTGCAACGGCCGCAAAGTGTGTTTTCATTGCAGAAAAAAATGATAGAAGTGAATGTAGCGGATGACGCCCGTGGTTCCCTGGTAGATAAAATTATTAAAGTGCTGACCAAACCATTATGAAAATATCCAAGCGGAAAATGCTCAGGCCATGAAGTTTTCAATCGCGCAGGGCAGTCGTCAGGGGCCGCGTCCTTACAACCAGGACAGGCTGGCCTACTCTTATCACAGGCATGCCATCTTGATGGTGCTGGCCGATGGCATGGGTGGTCACCAGCATGGGGATGTGGCGGCAGAAATAGCCGTGAAAAGCATGGTGGAAGCCTTCCAGCGTGAATCAGAGCCATCCATCATCCATCCGGCGCAGTTTTTGCGCGAGCAGATAGGCCAGGTGCATGACGTGATTGAAAATGTGCGCGTGCGCAAAAAACTGTCTGAATCGCCACGCACTACCATCGTGGTCGCCCTGATCCAGAATAACAAGCTGTTCTGCGCGCATGTCGGTGACTCCCGCCTCTACCTGTACCGCAACGGCCTGGAAGAATTCCAGACCCAGGATCACTCCGTCGTGCAGTCCTTATTGCGTGAAGGCCGCATCACTGCCGAGCAGATCGAGCGCCACCCGCACCGCAACAAAATCTATAATTGCCTGGGTGGCGATAAACCCCCGCAGGTTGAGCTGGCCGACCCTATCCCGCTTAACGAGGGCGATGTGGTGTTGTTGTGCTCCGATGGTGTGTGGAACAAAGTCGCCGATATCACCATGGCGCAACATATGCTGGCTGCCAATATGCAGGATGGCATCACGCGCCTGCTGGATGATGCCGATGCCGCCAGTATCACGGTGGGTGATAACATGAGTGCGATCGCCCTGCAGTGGGGTGAAAGGGTGACGGCGCCACTGGCGGTATCCACGCTGGACCTGCCTACCAAAATCACCACCACCATCATGAGCCAGAACAATGCCCTTGATCTGACCGACGACGAGATCGAAAAGGCGATTGCCGAGATCCAGGAAGCACTGGGCCGAAGCGGACAACATATCAAAAAACAGGAATCATAGAGAATGAGCAGACCGAGCGAGCGCGCCAACGACCAGTTGCGCCATATTGAAATCATCCGCAGTTACACCAAGCACGCCGAAGGGTCGGTGCTGGTTAAATTTGGCGACACCCATGTGATCTGTACCGCCAGTATCGAAGAAAAAGTCCCCGGTTTCCTCAAAGGCAAAAACCAGGGCTGGGTGACCGCGGAATACGGCATGCTGCCACGTTCCACCGGTTCGCGCATGGACCGCGAAGCCGCCCGCGGCAAGCAAACCGGGCGTACCCAGGAGATCCAGCGCCTGATAGGCCGCAGCCTGCGCGCGGTGATCGATATGCAAAAACTGGGTGAGCGCACTATCCATTTCGACTGTGACGTGATCCAGGCCGATGGCGGCACGCGCACCGCCAGCATCACCGGCGCCTATGTCGCCATGGTCGATGCCGTGAGCACTTTGCTGGCAAAAGGCCTGCTGACTGAAAGCCCGATTAAAGACTCTGTCGGCGCGATTTCCGTCGGTGTTTACCAGGGCATCCCGGTGCTGGATTTAGACTATATCGAAGACTCAGACTGTGATACCGACATGAACGTGGTGATGACCGGTAGCGGTGGCTTTGTTGAAATCCAGGGCACTGCCGAAGGCGAGCCTTTCAGCCGTGATGCGATGAACGAGATGCTGGACCTGGCCGCCAAAGGCATCGCTGAGTTATCCAGATTGCAACAACAGGCACTGGCAAAATAATGGCATTGCCCTTCAATAAACTGGTCATCGCCTCCGGCAACAAAGGCAAGATACGCGAGATCGCACATGTGCTGGCACCCTTGAATATAGAGATTGTGTCGCAATCTGAATTCAATGTGCCGGAATGCCCGGAACCGTATGAAACCTTTGTTGAAAATGCCTTAGCCAAAGCGCGCCATGCCAGCCAGCATACCGGCTTGCCGGCACTGGCTGATGATTCGGGCTTATGTGTGAATGCCCTGCAAGGTGGACCGGGCGTGATCTCGGCGCGTTACGCCGGGCCGTTACCAGCTGGCAGTTTGCTGACGCAGGATGAACGCAACAATGATAAATTACTCACAGTCATGTCACGTGAAAGTGACCGCCGTGCGTATTTTTACAGTGTGCTGGTGCTGGTGCGTTCCCCGCAAGATCCGCAACCTATCATAGCTGATGGCATGTGGCTGGGTGAGATCTTGCGCGAGTTCCGTGGCTCTGAAGGGTTTGGCTATGACCCGCTATTTATGGATCTGGAAACCCGCAAAACGGTGGCGGAATTGCCGCTGGAAGTCAAAAGCAAAATGAGCCATCGCGGCCAGGCTTTGGTAAAATTGCTGCAGGCTTTAGAAAAAAGCAAATGAGAGTAAGTGAATGACAAATGAGTGGCCAAAATGGGTACGTGATGATGGTTCGGTGGTTTCCTGCACCGAAAAGGTCAAAGTCATGTCCGAAAATTTTGATGAACTCAAACAGATCGCGCAGGACGCGCTGGAAGATGGCCTGCTGATGGAAGTCAGTGAAGAGCAAATGCGTGCTGCACTGCGCGAACTTGTGGATTCATTAGTCAACCCCTACAACAAGATATAGGCTCTGCCCAATGGCAAGCCTATCCCCGCAACAAATCCTCCAGGACGTATTCGGTTACAACCAGTTCCGCCACCAGCAACAAGCCATTGTTGAACATGTGATCAGCGGGCAGGATGCACTGGTGCTGATGCCTACCGGCGGCGGTAAATCCCTGTGTTACCAGATTCCCGCTTTGGCCCGTGATGGCCTGGCTATCGTCGTTTCGCCGTTGATCGCCCTGATGCAAGACCAGGTTGAAGCCTTACAGCAACTGGGCGTGAATGCAGCATTCCTGAATTCCAGCCTCAGCGCTGAAGACAATGCCCGCATCACCCGACAGGTGGTCAGCGGCGAAATCAAACTGCTTTACGTCGCCCCTGAGAGGCTGATGGTTGGCAGTTTTTTAAGCCTGCTCGATGAAGTCCAGCAACATGTCGGCCTCGCATTATTTGCGATTGACGAAGCGCATTGTGTGTCGCAATGGGGGCACGATTTCCGGCCAGAATACCGCCAGCTGACTGTGCTGCATAACCGCTTTCCTGATGTACCGCGTATCGCGCTCACTGCAACCGCCGATGCGCCAACGCGCGCCGAGATCATCAGCCAGCTCAACCTGGAAAACGCGCGGCAGTTTGTCTCCAGTTTTGACCGCCCGAATATCCTTTACCACGTTGGCATCAAAAACAATGCCCGCCAGCAATTGCAGGCATTTCTGGAACGCGAACATGCAAATGATGCCGGCATCATCTATTGTTTATCCCGCAAAAAGGTTGAAGAAACTGCCGCCTGGCTGGTCCAAAAAGGCTGGTCTGCGTTGCCGTACCACGCCGGTTTGCCCGCACAATTACGCGAACATCACCAGCGCCGTTTCCTGCGTGAAGAGGGCATCATCATGGTCGCGACTATCGCGTTTGGCATGGGCATCGATAAACCCAATGTCCGCTTTGTCGCGCATTTGGACCTGCCAAAAAGCATGGAAGGCTATTACCAGGAAACCGGCCGCGCAGGTCGCGATGGCCTGCAAGCCAACGCGTGGATGGTCTACGGCATGGGCGATGTTGTCTCCATGCGGCAAATGCTGGATAGCGGCGAAGCCTCCGAAGAACGCAAACGGATGGAACGCTTAAAGCTGGACGCCTTGCTCGGCTACTGTGAATCCACCGCCTGCCGCCACCAGAGCATTTTGCGCTACTTCGGCGAAAGCCATCCCGGTGCCTGCGGCCAATGCGATAACTGCCTGCACCCGGTAGAAACCTGGCAAGCCACCCAAGTCGCGCAAATGGCACTTTCCTGCGTATTCCGTACCGGTCAACGGTTCGGTGTCGGGCATTTAATTGATGTGTTGTTGGGAAAAGTCACCCCGCAAGTTGAGCGCTTCGGTCACGATAAAGTCAGCACGTTTGGCATAGGTAAAACCCTCAATCAAAACCAGTGGAGCGGTGTTTACCGCCAACTCATTGCCGCCGGATTACTGGAAGCAGATATGGCTGCCTACGGCGGCCTAAAGCTGTCTGAAGCTGCAAGGCCAGTATTAAAAGGCGAGCAAGAAGTCTGGCTACGCCGCGATGCCGAACCTGAAAAACGCATGAGCAAAGCCGAACGTAGCGCCCGCGCCAAAGAAGCTTTTGAAGGAGCGAATGATGATCCGCTGTGGCAAGCACTCAAAGCCAAACGGCTTGAACTGGCAAGAGAGCAAGGCGTACCGCCTTATGTGATTTTTCACGATAGTACCTTGTTGGAAATTCATAATCGCAAGCCGCAAACGCTAGATGAAATGGGGCAGATTAGCGGGATCGGGCAGGCTAAATTGCAGAAATATGGGGATGCGTTTTTGCAGGTATTAGAAGGTTTGTTTTAAAAATCAAAATTCGTTTTTACTGAATGATAATATATTGGTAATGCTTCTATATTTACTTAAGCATTTGGCTATATTTATATGAGAAGAAAATTATGGCAGAGCACAAAATTGAAGCGAGCAAAGTAACAAAGCCTATTCAACTTCTAGCAGCGTGGCTTACAGGTCTAGTCGTAATCAATGCCTCCTTTCTCACTGCTGCAGCTAGATTGGATCATCCTTCATGGGCTTCTGGACTTCTCGTTATTTCAGCTGTTTTAAACGTTCCCATTTTTCTTATTGGTCTTTTTCTTCTACAAACAAAATTTAGACCTGAGATGCAGGAGGATGAATTCTACTCAAAGTATCTTGAGAAACGTTTTTCTATTGACTCAAAAACCGATGAGATTATAGAGGTTAGGGGTAAAGCTTCGATCGAAAATTTTCAAGCAGAGACAGCCCAAATTGTATTATCAGACAAGAAAATTACAGAAGATTTTCAAGTCATAGAAAACCCAGCAACGATAGTTACCGTAAATGACTTGTTACCATCTTTCGAAGCTTTGACTAAAGAATTAATTAGCAAAAATGTTGAAATTAATTCGACATTTGGGAGTACATCTACGGATCCAGAAGCGCCTGATATTTTTCATGTTTCTTTTGGCGATAATGTTGATATTAAAATATTAAAGACAATATTATTGGTCTGCAAAAAATATGAATTGCATTCCATTAGTTATGCATCAGGTAAAACTGCCAAGGGAAAAATTTATATTGGGTCTTTAGGCTATCAAAATAATAAGAGAAAGGTAGCGATTGCAACCCCAGAATTGATGAGTGAAATTAGCCAAGCAGATATTTCAATTTCACGCTTAAAATCAATACTCATAATAAATGGCATTTCTAGTAGCTTAATCAAACAATAATAATTCAATGAGAAAGAAGCACTCGCAAAAGCATCTTGATGAGAGGCACTCTATCGGAAATATGGATGGTTCTCCAGCCATGGCTTTCTTCTCAGAAAGCGAAAGAAAAATGTTTGTCTTTTCAGAAGACATACTTATCAATCAGCTGAAAAGAGAAGGACCTCTAATTGAAAAATCATTTGATGCATTATGTGCTGATGATTTAGTGGAGCTTAGTAGGCTATTCAGTTTGGCAAATGGTTTAATTTATTCAGGTTTATCTGTAGCTACTCAAAAAGAAGATGAGCTTCGCTTAGCATGTGCTCAATTAATGCTTAATGGGGCTAACTCATTAGCTTCTGCAACTGCTGTTCTACGCATGGGTTACGTCCTCCAACCTGGCATTTTAATAAGAGCATTTTTGGAGGCTATATCTACTACTTTGCATCTTTTGCAATATCCGCAAGATATTGCCGCGTATAACAACCACTCACTCAAATCTACCAAAACGATTGCTGCTGCAAAGCGTGTGCTGCCGCCATTTGGTCATATTTATAGGCACTTTAGCGAAAATTTTGCTCATATAGGGCAGCTTCATAAGTCCATCACACCGATTCGTGTATACACGGAAAATCACGATGCTTTAAACGTTAACTTGAGCTCATTACGTTTAGCAGCATGGCTTCTATATGTTTCTGCAGAACTTGTATTTAACGATATAGTAATTCACCCAAGGTATTGGCATCCGATAGAACAAGGTTACACATACAACCCATCAGAGCAAGAGAAAGAATGGATGGAGCGTTTTCTTGGGTTAAATAAATAAAAATGAAAAGCTTGCTCAGCATATCTAAGCAAACTTAATCAATGAGATTTATTTAGAAATTGACTTAACATTATTGATCAATAAAGGTTTCAAAGTCGGCCAAACATTTTCCAATATCTTCCTCTGCGCATTCACATTAGGGTGCAGCCCATCTTCCAGCACCAAATCACTGTGCCCACTAATGCCATCCAGAAAGAACGGAATGAACGGTGTTTTGTATTTCTCTGATAAATCCAGAAAAGCCGCTTTAAAGCCATTGGTGTATTTCGGGCCATAATTAGGCGGGATCAGCATGCCTAGCAACACGACTTGTGCGCCAGCCTGTTTGCTGGCTTGAATCATTTTCTCCAGGTTATTCTTCATCGCATCTGTCGGCAGGCCGCGTAAACCGTCGTTTGCGCCTAGCTCTATCACGACGATGCTTGGTTTAAACTGCTTGAGTGCCGCAGGCAATCTGCTGAGTCCGCCAGCGGTTGTTTCACCACTGACACTGGCGTTGGCAACTTCGTGGGGCAATTGGTTGTCTTTCACTCGTTGCGCCATCAGATTGACCCAGCCTTGTTCTTTGGGGATGCCGTAGGCGGCGGATAAGCTATCGCCAAATACCAGGATCACGGGTTTGGATGCAGTGTCGGCCATGACAACATGCGCAAAAAACAAAGTAGTGAATAAGCTTAATATTTTTAGAAAACGGAACATCATTAATGCAAGCCCCTTATGCTGTTGAAGCAGTCTCTTTAAGTAAATCTGTCGTCAGTAATGATACAACAATCCAGATCTTGACCAATTTAAACCTTGCCGTGCCGAAAGGTGAACGGCTGGCGATCATCGGCAGTTCGGGTTCTGGTAAATCTACATTGCTGGGGTTACTGGCAGGATTGGACACGGCAACCCGCGGCAAAGTTTTGATCGATGGCGGCGATATCGGTCCACTGGATGAAGATGGTCGTGCGGCTGTGCGGGCCAGGCATATGGGCTTTGTTTTTCAATCGTTTCAGTTGCTGGGTTCGCTCACCGCTCTGGAAAATGTAATGCTGCCTTTGCAGCTGGCGGGCCGTAAAGATGCGCAGGCTGTTGCGATAGCGGCACTCGAGAGCGTAGGTCTGGCAGCGCGTGGCACGCATTACCCAAAACAGTTATCCGGTGGCGAGCAGCAACGGGTGGCGATTGCCAGGGCGTTTGCCGCCAAGCCTTCTATCTTATTTGCCGATGAGCCTACCGGTAACCTGGATGTGGCGACCGGTGAAGCGATCATTCAATTACTGTTTAATCTAAATGCGCAGAGTGGCACCACGCTGGTGCTGGTCACGCATGATATGAACCTGGCCAGGCGTTGCCAGCGCGTGCTGAATTTGCAGAACGGGATTTTGAACGAAATACAGATTCCCGCCAATTCAGGAGCACATTAATGCTGGCCTTATCTATTGCCTGGCGCCAGTGCCGCAGCCTGTGGTCTTCGGGTGAGATTCGCGTACTGCTGTTTGCGTTGATTTTGGCGGTCACGGCTACCACGTCAGTCAGCTTTTTCACTGACCGTATCAAGGCCAGCATGCAAACTCAGGGCAATGTCTTGCTGGGGGCGGACCTGGTGGTGAATTCAGACCATGCGATTCCGGCAGCCTATCAGGCAGAGGCGCAACAGCGCCAATACCAGACCACACAGGCGTTGGAATTTACCAGCATGGTGTTGAAAGGGGATAGTAGCGAGCTGGCCGAAATCAAGGCGGTGGAAGCAGGTTTTCCGCTGCGCGGTCATTTGACCATCAGCAGGCAGGCAGCAACGGCAACGGCCGAGCCGCATTCTGCGGAGATCCCTGAAGCCGGCACGGTGTGGATAGAACCGCGCCTGGCACAAAAACTCGCGTTGAAGATAGGCGATGAAATCAGTGTCGGTGAAAGCCAGTTCAAGATTGCCGCTTTTTTGCTGCAGGAACCTTCACGTGGCGGCGATATGTTCAGCATCGCACCACGTTTGTTAATGAATAGCGCCGATGTGGCAGCAACCGGCCTGGTGCAATTTGGTAGCCGTGTGAAATATCAGTTACTGGTGGCGAGTGAAAACGAGGGCGTCGCGGCAAACCAGGCGATGGAAGGTTATGCCGAGTGGCTAAAGCCGCAGCTGGCTCGCGGTGAGCGAGTGGACGATATCCGCAGTGCCCGCCCGGAAATGCGCAATGCGCTGAATAAAGCGCAGCAATTCCTGGGGATTGCCTCTATGGTCGGCGTGATTCTGGCGATGGTGGCAATGTTGCTGGCGAGCATTCCCTATGTGCAAAAAAGTCTGGATAGCTATGCGCTGATGCGCTGCTTTGGCGCGACCAGAACACTGATCACGCAGATTCTGCTTTACCAGACCTTACTGCTGGCATTAGTCGGCGGCGTGATCGGATGTTTGCTGGGTTTTGCTGCGCAATATGGCTTAGCGATTCTCGCCGGACGCCTGTTTCTGGAAACCTTGCCGGCCCCGGGCTGGATGCCGGTTTTGCTCGGCTTAGTCACCGGATTTGCCACCTTGCTCACAGTCGTCTGGCCGCAACTGCTGCGTTTACGCGCAGTGCCGGCATTACGTATCCTGCGTCAGGACCTGGAAGGCAATGTGCGCAGCAATGGCCTGGTGTTTTTGCCGGCATTATTAGTATTGGCCGGATTGGTCTTTTGGCATGCCGGCGATCTCAAACTGGCGGGCATCGTCTTTGCGGCGCTGGTGGCACTGGTAGTTGTCGCTGGCTTTCTCGCCTATGCCGGCTTACGTATCGTCAAGTCATTCAGCGTGCAGAATTTCGGCGTGATCAAGCTAGGCTTAATGGGCTTAAGACGCCGCCCGATCTTGACCATTGCCCAGGTGGTTGGCTTAAGCATGGGACTGATGGCGATATTGCTGCTGGCGTTTGTGCGTAATGACCTGCTGAAAAACTGGCAAAGTTCGTTACCGGCAGATGCGCCTAACCGCTTTGTGATCAATATCCAGGCAGATCAGATTCCTGGTATCAATGCGGTATTAACCACGCATGCCATCCAGCATGCCGATATTTTTCCCATGGTGCGTGCGCGGCTTGAAGCGGTGAATGGCAAGCCGCTCAACACGGATAACTATAAAGATGACCGCGCAAAACGCCTGGCAGAGCGCGAATTTAATTTATCCTGGGCTGAGCAGATGCAGGCCGATAACGAACTGGTGGCCGGGCAGTGGTGGCGTGCTGAAGATGCCGGCAAACCCTTATTGTCTTTAGAGCAGGGGCTGGCAGACACCCTCAATCTGAAGGTGGATGACCGCCTTACTTATGACGTGGCTGGTACTAAACTCGATCTGACGATCAGTAGTTTGCGCAAGGTGGAGTGGAACAGCATGCACGTTAACTTTTTTGCGGTGACACCGCCTAAAGTGCTGGATAACTACGCCGCTAATTACCTGACCAGCTTTCACCTGCCTGCGGGCAAGGAAGACGCGTTGAATCAACTGGTCAGGAAATTCCCCAACCTAACCATCATCAATGTCGCCGCAGTTATGGAGCAGATTCAAAGCCTGATCAGTAAAATGAGTTATGCGATTGAGTTTGTGTTCGGCTTTAGCCTGCTGGCAGGCCTGGCAGTGTTGTATGCCGCCCTGATGGCGACCCGCGAAGAACGCGTACGGGAAAGTACCTTGATGCGGGTGCTGGGTGCTTCGAAAAAACAGGTGGTGCTGGCGATGCTGGTGGAGTTTTTGTGCATAGGCATACTGGCAAGTATCGTCGCTAATATTTTCACCAACATTGCTGCCTATTACCTGGCGACGCTGGTGCTGGATATGGAATATCAGTTCAATGCCTGGCTGAGTGTGCAGGCTTTGCTGGCAGCGATTGTGCTGGTGCCTTTGTCTGCCTGGCTGGTAGCGCGTAACCAGTTCAACCAGCCACCGAGAGCATTGCTGCAAAGCATATAAGCAAGTGAGGCTTAACCGTTACAGGTTAAAATGCGCGCATGATCCCGATTTACCCTGTCAACAGTTTGAGTGACGCGCCCTTGCAAGGTGACGTCACGCTGAGCGGCCTCACCAATCCGCCGCCACTTTCGCTGTATATCCATATTCCCTGGTGTGTACGCAAATGTCCGTATTGCGACTTCAACTCGCATGAAGCGCGGCAAGAAATCCCGGAAGCCGCGTATGTGGATGCGCTGATTGCCGATCTTGAGCAGGCCACTCCGTTGGTATGGGGGCGCAAGATTCGCAGTGTGTTTTTTGGAGGCGGTACACCCAGCATTTTTTCCGCTGAATCGATTGATAAGATCCTCAGCCATGTGCGCATGCTGACGCCGCTGGAGTATGGCGCGGAAGTCACTCTGGAAGCCAACCCCGGCACGGTAGATATCGCCAATTTCAAAGGTTACCGTGATGCAGGTGTGAACCGTGTTTCGCTGGGTATCCAGAGTTTCCAGCCGCAATACCTGAAAGCCCTGGGCCGTATTCATGACCGCGAACAGGCGCTGGCAGCGGCTGATTTGGCGTTGAATACGTTTGATAAAGTGAACCTGGATGTGATGTATGCATTGCCGGAGCAAAGCCTGGAAGATGCATTGCAGGACGCTGAAACCGCCTGCCAGATCAAACCTGCACATTTGTCGTTCTACCACCTGACCCTGGAACCCAACACGCCGTTCCACCGCACGCCGCCGAGCTTGCCCGATGATGATACCAGCGCCACTATGCAGGAAGAGATCGAGAAGATACTCGCTGCGAATGGTTACCAACATTACGAGACTTCCGGCTTTGCCCAACCGGGTCAACAGTGTCAGCACAACCTCAATTACTGGACGTTCGGGGATTATCTGGGCATTGGGGCTGGTGCCCATTCCAAGCTGAGTTTCCATGACAAGATCATTCGCCAGAATCGGCATAAACATCCTAAGAGATACCTTGAAGCAGTGACGGCAGGCCAAGTGGTAGATAGCGAGTGGCAGATTGGGCATGAAGACCTGGCGTTTGAGTTTATGATGAACGCTTTGAGGTTGGTGGATGGGGTTGAAGCCAGCTTGTTTCAGCAACGGACGGGATTGCCGTTGCGGGTGATTCAGGCGCAGTTGCAGAAAGCGCAACAAAAAGGACTGCTGGAGCCAGTTGGCGGAATGATTGAACCTACGCTGTTGGGGCAAAGGTTTTTGAATACATTATTGGAAATGTTTTTACCGGAGTAAGTAGTTTTAATGGCATTGTAGTCACCTATGCTACATTCCTAAGTTAAGGTTTCTTTCGCAAATCTGGCAGCATACAGCGCAAGGTTGTTATCGCATATGCGTACAGCATGGTGTGTGAAACCCCTACTATGACAATTTAAAGAATTACCGTTTAAACCAAAACAAAAAAGCGCACTACCAGATGCGCTTTTTCATATGCAATAACTTTTTACCCCAGGTTAGGCGCTAACCACCTCTCCAACCAGGCCTTATCCACATCTCTTCTCTTCGCCATGTCTTCCAACTGGTCATTACCGATCTTATCGACACTGAAATACCTGGAATCCGGATGCGCAAGGTAGAAACCACTCACCGCCGCTGCCGGTAACATGGCATAACTATCGGTCAGCTGCATGCCTATCTCTTCCGCTTGCAGCACCGTGAACATATCCGCTTTCACAGTATGGTCAGGGCACGCCGGATAACCTGGCGCCGGGCGTATGCCTTTGTATTGCTCCTTGATCAGCGCTTCATTACTCAAAGCCTCATCAGCGACATAACCCCACAGGTCTTTACGCACACGCTCGTGCATGTATTCAGCAAAGGCTTCTGCCAGGCGGTCGGCCAGTGACTTGAACATGATCGCGTTATAGTCATCATGATTTTTCTCGTAATCGGCCAGGCGTTTTTCCATGCCCAGACCTGCGGTCACCGCAAACAGGCCGATATAGTCATCAGTGCCTTTTGGTGCAATGAAATCGGCCAGACATTGGTTAGGGCGTGCTACACCATCAATTACCGGCTTTTGCGTTTGCTGGCGCATGCCGTACCAGGTGAGAGCCACTTGGCTGCGGGATTCATCGGTGTAGATTTCGATATCATCGTGATTCACCTCGTTGGCAGGGAACAAAGCAATGACGCCATTAGCAGATAACCAGCGACCATCGATAATGCGTTTCAGCATGGTTTGCGCTTCGGCAAATACTTTGGTCGCAGCCTCCCCCACTACTTCATCCTTCAGGATGGCTGGATAAGGCCCGGCCAGGTCCCAGGTCTGGAAGAACGGGCCCCAGTCTATATATTGCGCGATCAGTGCCAGGTCGATATTCTTGAACACGCGACGGCCGATGAATTTGGGTTTTACCGGTGCATCTCTGCCAGTGAAATCCACCTTGGCAGCGTTGGCGCGTGCATCGGCAATCGTCAGCATGGGCACGCCTTTTTTGTTGGCATGCTGGTGACGGGCTTTTTCGTAATCTGCCTGGATCTCGGCCAGGTAGGCACCACGCGTCTCCGGGGTCAGCAGGTTTTGCATGACGCTGACCGAGCGCGAAGCATCCGGCACGTAAATCACCGGGCCTTCATAGTTGGGCGCGATCTTCACGGCGGTATGCGCGCGTGAAGTGGTCGCACCACCGATCAGCAATGGCGTCTGGTTTTCCACGAAGTGCGGGTCGCGCTGCATTTCTTTGGCGATATAGGCCATCTCTTCGAGCGACGGTGTGATCAGACCACTCAGGCCGATAATGTCGGCATTCTCTGCCTTGGCCATGGCCAGGATTTCAGCAGCAGGCACCATCACGCCCATGTTCACCACTTCAAAGTTGTTGCACTGCAACACGACGGAAACGATGTTTTTGCCGATGTCGTGCACATCGCCTTTGACGGTGGCAATAACCACTTTGCCTTTAGGTTTGGCGACCATGCCGGTGCGGCGTTCTTCGGCAGCTTTTTCTTCCTCGATAAACGGGATCAAATGCGCTACAGCGGATTTCATCACGCGTGCCGATTTCACCACTTGCGGCAGGAACATCTTGCCCTGGCCGAACAGGTCACCGACCACATTCATGCCATCCATCAGCGGGCCTTCGATGACATGGATAGGACGGCCACCATTGTTCATGATGTCCTGGCGGACTTCTTCGGTATCGGCGACGATAAAGTCGGTGATACCATGCACCAGCGCATACTCCAGGCGCTTGCTGGCAGGCACAGGATTTTCCGGTGTGCCGCGCCAGGCCAATGTAGCTTCAGCTTTTTTGCCACCTGCCACCAATGTGCCCGCAATCTCGATCATGCGTTCAGTCGCGGCCAGAGGATTGTCCGGGTCGACCACGCGATTCAGCACCACGTCTTCCACGCGGTCACGCAGTTCGGCCGGGATATCGTCATAGACGCCGACCATACCGGCGTTGACGATACCCATGGTCATACCGGCCTGGATAGCGTGGTAGAGGAACACGGTATGAATGGCTTCACGTGCAGGTTCATTACCGCGGAAGCTGAAGCTGACGTTGGACACACCGCCGGAAATGCGGGCGTATGGCAGGTTCTGTTTGATCCAGCGCGTGGCTTCGATAAAGTCCACCGCGTAGTTGTTGTGTTCTTCGATACCGGTGGCAATCGCGAAAATATTCGGGTCAAAGATGATATCTTCCGGCGGAAAACCCTGGCCGACCAGCAAGTCGTAAGCGCGTTTGCAGATCTCGGTTTTACGTGCGTAAGTATCCGCCTGGCCGGTTTCATCAAACGCCATCACCACCACGGCAGCACCATAGCGCTGGCACAATTTGGCCTGGCGCAGGAATTCGGTTTCGCCTTCTTTCATCGAGATAGAGTTGACGATGGCCTTGCCCTGCACGCATTTCAGGCCGGCCTCGATCACTGCCCATTTCGACGAGTCGATCATGATAGGTACGCGGGCTATATCCGGCTCGGACGCGACCAGGTTGAGGAAGTGCGTCATCGCCTTGACCGCATCCAGCATGCCTTCATCCATGTTGATGTCGATGACCTGCGCGCCATTCTCCACTTGCTGACGCGCCACGCTGAGCGCTTCTTCGTATTGCTCATTGATGATCATGCGCGCGAACGCTTTGGAACCGGTGACGTTGGTACGCTCACCGACGTTCACATACAGCGAGTTTTCATCAATGATGAATGGCTCCAGGCCTGAGAGCTTGGTCGTGACCGGTAATGTCGGCACCTGGCGTGGCGGCAGTTCCTTGATCGCGTTATAAATCGCGTTGATATGGCCTGGCGTGGTACCGCAGCAGCCACCGGCAATATTGATAAAGCCGCTTTCGGCAAATTCTTTGACCAGGCTGGAGGTGACATCCGGCGTTTCATCAAAACCGGTATCCGACATCGGGTTAGGCAAACCGGCGTTCGGGTAGATGCAGACAAAGGTATCGGCGACTTTGCTTAACTCGTCGGCATAAGGGCGCATCAGCGTTGCACCCAGCGCGCAGTTCAGGCCTACCGTCAGCGGTTTGACATGGCGCACCGAATGCCAGAATGCAGTCACGGTCTGGCCGGACAAGATACGGCCGGAAGCATCGGTCACCGTGCCGGAAATCATGATAGGCCAGGTCTTGCCTTGCTCTTCAAAAAAGGTCTCAATCGCAAACAAGGCTGCCTTGCAGTTCAGCGTATCGAATATGGTTTCCACCATCAGGATATCCGCGCCGCCATCCACCAGGCCGCGTATCTGTTCATGGTAAGAAGTCACCAGCTGGTCAAAGCTGACGTTACGTGCCGCCGGATCATTCACGTCAGGGGAAATGGAAGCAGTTTTTGGTGTTGGCCCTAAGGCGCCGGCAACAAAGCGTGGTTTATCCGGCGTGCTGTATTTGACGCAGGCGGCCTTGGCTAACTTGGCGGCCTCTACGTTCATCTCGTAGACAAGGTGCGCCATATGGTAATCGTCCTGTGCGACACTGGTGGCACCAAAGGTATTGGTTTCTACGATATCGGCACCGGCAGCCAGGTATTTTTCGTGGATCTCCTGGATCACGTGCGGCTGGGTCAGCGTCAGCAACTCGTTGTTGCCTTTGACGAACAGCTCGCGCTCACCGGCCGGGCCCTGGAAATCCTTGAAACGCTCGCCACGGTAATCGGCCTCGGTCAGCTTGTATTGCTGGATCATGGTCCCCATCGCACCATCCAGGATCAGGATGCGTTTGGACAAGGCGTCACGTAGCCATTGTTCAGTAGGGGAAACCGTCAGTCGCGTCATGCGTATCCACTTGAAAAAATAAAAGCGCTATTTTAACACAGCGTGTTTACAGCTTCGCCGTAGGGATTGATATCCAAATCCACGACATTCCGAAGTTGCGCGCGCATAGAAAAACATAGGCGAATCGCATAAATGACATTAACATCGCGGCAATCGATCAATAAATCGGCCGTCTCCCACGGCCAGGCATGAGGCAAGCGCATGATATCCGGTTTGGTTCAACTCTTTTTGTGGCAAGGGCTGGGCGAATTGCTCAGCAAATTTTTCCTCCCCAGTATACCGGGGCCGGTGCTGGGTTTGCTCCTGTTGCTGGCGTTCTTATGCCTGCGTGGACAAGTAGATAAAGACCTCGCCGAAGTCGCCGATGGTTTCCGCCAGCATCTGGGATTGCTGTTTGTACCAGCTTCAGTAGGCGTGCTGCTGTTTCTGCCCGAGTTGCAGACACACGCCCTGGCAGTGAGTACTGCCTTGCTGGTCAGTGTGATTTTAACGATAGCCGTGACTGCCATCGTGCTGAAAGTGTTCTGGTACTTTTCACTGAAACGCCAAAAGATCAACGCCATCCGCAGAGTGCAGCGCCATGAATAAACGTATTCCTATCTCCGAGATCTGGGTCTATCTTTCCGGTGACCCCTTATTCGCGCTGATCATCACACTGGCAACTTACCAGTTGGGCTATTTGCTTTATTTACGCGCTAAACGCCATCCACTGGTCAACCCGGTCGCCATCGCCGTGATCCTGACTTGCCTGATCATTGCAGAACTGGATATGCCTTACGAAAAATATTTCGAAGGCGCGCAGTTCGTGCACTTCCTGCTGGGGACGGCTACCGTTGCTTTAGCTGTGCCTATCTATCACGGATTCAAACGTATGCAGGGCAAGATATTCCATATATGGGTCGCACTGACTGCGGGTAGTACGGTATCGATAGTGAGTGCGGTCGCCATCGCCAAACTGATGGGGGCTTCGGACAATATCGTCGGCAGTATGTACGCCAAATCGGTGACTGCGCCGATTGCCATGGGTATTGCCGAGCGCCTGAGTGTGTCACCTACACTGACGGCTGTGTTCACGGTGATCACCGGCATGCTTGGAGCTATTCTGGCGCCCTATATTTTGAATGCCAGCAGAGTGCATCAGTGGTGGATACGCGGAACTGCGATTGGCGTTGGTGCGCATGGGCTGGGGATCACGCGGGCGTTCAGTGTAAATGAAGAGGCGGGGATTTATGCCAGCATGGCGATGGGATTAAATGGGGTGATCAGTGCGATTGGATTGCCAATTGTGCTTACTTATTTACGGCCGCATTTGGGGTTTTGAAACTTTGTCAGGATGCCGCCCATGATAGTTTATTTATTTAGTCGTCATTCCGGTGTAGACCGGAATCCAGGCTGGCTTAGTGTTTAGTCCAGGCTTCTGCTAAAGAGAAGACATTAAATTTTCTGTAGGTTTTAATAGGTATTTCTTTGGGTATTCGGCATTTTCTTTCGCTTTCACAGCGAGTTACTTTTCTTTGCTTGCACAAAGAAAAGTAACTCGCCTAGGGGCGAAATAAAACGGTGAACATATGAAGAAATGCGTATAAATAACTTACCGCACCCACAAGATTAGCTCTTCGATTGAAAGCAAGCTAAGCATTAACCTCGCCTGGATTCTGGCCTCCGCCAGAATGACAATCTGTTAGCAGAAAAAACTAGCTTAGTGAAAATGCTACTCCCCTCTTTATCTCTCCATCCCGTCAAAAACGGCCAATAAATTGAAATAAATGCTTTGAAGCTGACACCCAGCTTACAAACGGCCATTTTCTGCGAACCTGAGACTTTTTTGTATTGTCATTCGCAGGGTAAAAGAGTTTAATGTAAGTATTGTAAAGGGCTTAAAAGTCGAATATTGATGTGATTCAACCGTGGCTTATTCATTTCAACGAACAGGCACGCACTTCAGAAACTCCACTTTATTTCCGTTAACTGATTTAATGAATAAAAACTTAAACACAACTGCGACCAAATTCAGACTAGGCATCATCACGATGCTGCTGGTCATGCTGAGCGTTGCTTTTGTCGCACAGTTTTTTGACAGTGTCAGTTATTTTGACGACGCCGCCCCGGTGCGATTCGTCAAGGTCAGCGAATCTTCGCCTGAAGATGGCGAGTCGCCTTCTTCACATTCACCGTCACCCGTTGCATTGCCGGCAAGTTACACCATCGTTTCCACGATAGTGTTTGCGCTTGTGATGCTTCCGCGCCGCCGGCTTACACTGCGCCCGACGCCGCTGTACCGCCTGCCTCCCCGCGCACCTCCCGCTTCACATTAGGTGGCATCCGCGTCGCCGTATGGCGTGCGCTGAATCTGATCACCAGCGACGTTTGACCGCCAGTCTACGGTACGCTCACGCTTGCGCCTGAAAAACCTAACCACCCTGGTCATTGCGGACATTTAGCAGCGCCTTGCACTACAGATTCATCGCTAAAGTCAGCACGCACGTGTGGAAGCCACTGTAACCGTCTTACCCCTTTCTTCATTATTGCAGACACAAATACTATGATTAAACCGCACCCAATGATTAGGCACCTGATTGTTTTAGGCTTTCTTGGCACTGCGCTCAGCGCTTGCCACAAAGAGGAAGAACATAAAGAAGCCATTCCCAAACTGGAAGTGACCACGCCATTGCGCAAGGACACCAACATCACCAAGGAGTATGTCGCGCAGATCCATGCGATCCAGCATATTGAATTGCGTGCGCTGGAGCGTGGTTACCTGCAGGACATCTTTGTCGATGAGGGGCAAGTAGTGAAGCAGGGGCAACCGATGTTCAAGATCATGCCTAACGTTTATCAGGTCGAGCTGCTGAAAGCGGAAGCAGAAGCCAAAACCGTGCAGATCGAATACGAGAACACCCGTGCGCTGGCGGAGAAGAATATTGTTTCGCCTAACGAACTGGCGCTGGGCAGAGCCAAGCTGGATAAAGCCAATGCCGAAGTGAAACTGGCGCAAACGCATTTAAGTTTTACCGATATCAAGGCACCGTTCACCGGCATCATGGACCACCTGGCAGTGCGTAGAGGCAGCCTGATGGATGAAGGTGACTTGCTGACCACTCTTTCTGATACCAGCAAAATGTGGGTGTATTTTAATGTGCCGGAATCAGAGTATCTGGATTACCGGGAACAGCACGAGAACGAGAAAAACGTCAAAGTGAAGTTACGCATGGCCAACGGCAAGGTGTTTGACCAGACCGGCGTGATTGAAACCATTGAAGCCGATTTTGACAACAAAACCGGCAATATCGAATTCCGGGCCGGCTTCCCTAACCCTGACCGTGTGTTGAGACACGGTGAGACCGGCAGCATCCTGATGGAAGTGCCTTACCCGAATGCCATGCTGATCCCGCAAAAAGCCACCTTTGAGATCCTGGACAAGATTTATGTGTATGTGGTGCGCAAGGACAACACCATTGAGCAACGCCTGGTGAAAGTGGCTGCAGAATTGCCGCATTTGTACATCATTGAATCCGGCCTGAAAGATGGCGAGCGGGTGCTGATTGAAGGCCTGCGCCGCGTACATGGCGGCGAGAAAATTGATGTTGATTACAAGGCTCCGGAGAAAGTGCTGCCAGAGCTGGAATTGTACGCAGAATAAGGCTAAAGGTCCCCTACTATGTTAAATGTGTTTATCAAACGTCCGGTGATGGCCATCGTGCTGTCACTGCTGATGATGTTCATGGGGTTTCTGTCTATCAAGAGCCTGCCAACATCGCAATTCCCCGACATCGCGCCGCCACGCGTAATTGTCTCCCTGGCCTACCCTGGCGCCAGTGCCGACGTGCTGGTGCAATCCTCGCTGATTACCATCGAGCGGGCGATCAACGGTGTGCCGGGCATGAAGTACATCATCTCCGATGCGACCAGTGCCGGTGAAGCGACGATACAGGTGATTTTTGACCTGAGCGTGGACCCCAACCAGGCCATGATCAACGTCAAGACCCGTCTTGACCAGGTGATGAGCCGGTTGCCGCAGCTGGTACAGCTGGAAGGCGTGGTGGTCGAACGTGTGCAGCCCAGCATGCTGATGTACATCAACCTGTACAGCAAGGATAAAAACGCGGACGAGAAGTTTCTGTTCAACTTTGCCAACGTCAACGTTATTCCTGAAATCCAGCGTGTGAACGGTATCGCGCAAGCCAAGATTCTCGGTAGCCGCCAGTATGCGATGCGTATCTGGCTGAACCCGGACCGCATGCGTGCCTACAAGGTCTCCACCGATGAAGTGATGGAGGCGATCAATAACCAGAGCATCATCGGCCGCCCTGGCCGTCTGGGCCAAAGCTCGGGTATAGGCGCGCAATCCAAAGAGTATGTTTTGGTATATCAGGGCCGCTACAACAAACCTGAGCAGTATGAAGACATCATTATCCGTGCCGATGCCAATGGCGAGATCTTACATCTGAAAGATATTGCCAAAGTTGATCTTAGCAGTGAGTTTTATGACATTTACTCCAACAAGGATGGCTATCCTTCAGCTGCGATTGTGCTCAAGCAGAACTACGGCAGTAACGCGAGTACGGTGATTGAAGGCGTGAAGGAGAAAATGAAAGAACTGAAAGGTTCTTTCCCGGAAGGCATGGATTACGAGATTAATTACGACGTATCCAAGTTCCTGGACGCTTCGATTGAGAAGGTGCTGCATACCCTGGTGGAAGCGTTCATCCTGGTGGCCCTGGTCGTGTTCATCTTCCTGGGAGACTGGCGTTCAACCCTGATCCCTATCCTGGCGGTGCCGGTCTCGCTGGTAGGCGCGTTTGCCTGCATGCAGATGTTCGGACTGTCGATCAACCTGATCACGCTGTTTGCGCTGGTATTGGCGATTGGTATCGTGGTCGATAACGCCATTGTGGTGGTGGAAGCCGTGCATGCCAAGTTTGAAGAAGACGAGCACATCACGCCTTACCGCGCCACGAAAAAGGTATTGGGCGAGATCGGGGGGGCGATCGTGGCCATTACGCTGGTGATGACGGCGGTATTTATCCCGGTGGCATTCATGACCGGTCCGGTCGGCGTGTTCTATCGCCAGTTCTCCATCACCATGGCGTCGTCGATTGTGATTTCCGGTATTGTTGCACTGTCACTGACACCGGTGTTATGCGCCATGTTGCTGAAAAACAACCATGGCAAGCCAAAACGTAACACCCCAATCAGCCTGTTCATCCGCGGCTTCAACGCGGTGTTTGACAAGGCTACCAGCCGCTATACCCGTTTGCTGGAAATGATAGTGACGCGCCGTTTTGTCACTCTGCTGATGCTGGGCGGTTTTGCGTTTGCGACCTTTATCGTCAATGAAACCCTGCCATCCGGCTTCATCCCCGGCGAAGACCAGGGCATGATTTATGCGATCATCCAGACACCGCCAGGTACCACACTGGAGGCTACTAACAAAGTGGCCCGTGAATTACAAGCCGTGGCCTCAAAAGTTGACGGCGTGCAGTCTGTGTCTGCGCTGGCGGGTTACGAAGTGTTGACCGAAGGTCGCGGCTCTAATGCGGGTACTTGTATTATCAACCTTAAAGACTGGTCCGACCGTAAAGCGTCTGTGCACCAGGTGATTGAAGAGCTGGAGCAGAAGACCCGTAACTTCGGCGCCATTATCGAGTTCTTCGAACCACCGGCGGTGCCTGGTTATGGTGCTGCTTCCGGCCTTGCATTGCGCTTGCTGGATAAGACCAATGGTACTGATTACCATGCGTTCGACAAGATCAACCAGGAATTCATGGCGGCCCTGGGCAAACGCAAAGAGCTGACCGGCCTGTTCACCTTCTACGCAGCGAACTACCCGCAGTACGAGTTGCTGATCGATAACAAGCTGGCGATGCAGAAAAATGTATCCATTGCCAAGGCCATGGACAATCTGGATATCCTGATCGGTAGTACCTTCGAGCAGGCATTCATCCGCTTTAACAACTACTTCCGCGTCTATACCCAGGCGAGTCCAGAATTCCGCCGTTACCCCAGCGATGTGCTGAATTACTTCGTCAAGAACGAGGAAGGTGAAATGGTGCCTTACTCCGCCTTCATGAAGATGAAGAAGATGCAGGGCCCGAACGAGATCACCCGTTACAACCTGTATAACTCAGCCACTATCCGGGCCGTGCCGGCTGCCGGTTACACCACAGCGGATGCGATCAAGGCGGTGGAGGAAGTCGCGGCGAAAACCCTGCCTCGCGGTTATGACATCGGCTGGGAAGGCTTGTCGTTTGACGAAGCCAAGCGCGGCAACGAGTCACTGGTGATCTTTGCGGTGGTGCTGGTGTTCGTGTACATGGTGCTGGCTGCACAGTATGAAAGTTTTGTGCTGCCGCTGGCCGTGGTGCTGTCATTGCCTGCCGGTGTGTTTGGCTCCTTCTTCCTGCTGAAAGGGCTGGGCCTGGCCAACGATATTTACGCACAGGTCGGCCTGGTCATGCTGGTTGGCCTGCTGGGTAAAAACGCGGTGCTGATCGTGGAATTCGCCGTGCAGAAACGTACCCAGGGCATGTCCATCAGCGACGCAGCGATCGAAGGCGCCAAAGCAAGGTTCCGCCCTATCCTGATGACGTCGTTCGCTTTCCTGGCCGGGTTGATCCCGCTGGTGATGGCTACCGGCGCCGGCGCAGTGGGCAACCGTACCATTGGTACCTCCGCTTTTGGCGGCATGCTGTTCGGTACAGTGTTCGGGGTCATCATGATCCCGGGACTCTACTATATGTTCGCCAAAATGACAGATGGCAAAACCCTCATCAAGCATGAGGAACAAGAGCCTCTGACTGAAATTTATCACTACAGCAATGGCACGGATGACGATGATGACGCTTAATTTTAACTCTCGAAAAACCACGACGTGGCTGATGGCGGGTAGCACGGCATTATTGCTCCAGTCATGCGCAATCCCCGGCATCACCACAAAACAGGCCGACACCAGCCTGCCTACACACTACCAGGAATCGGTAGAACCGGCCGGCAATAGCGCGGAAGTGAGCTGGAAGGACTTCTTTGAAGACCAGAACCTGGTTTCGCTGATCGATATCGCTGTGGCCAACAACAAGGAAGTCAACATGATGGCGCAACGCATCAGCGTCGCCCAGAATGAGATCCAGGCCAGGCGCGGTGAATACCTGCCGTTCGTTGGCATAGGCGCCAGTGCGGATAAGGAAAAGGTAGGCAAATACACCCGTAACGGTGCAGTAGAAGAAAACCTGGACATCAAGGAAGGCCGCTCTAACCCGCGTTTTCTTGGCAACTACCAGTTTGGCCTGACTGCATCATGGGAGCTGGACGTATGGAAAAAACTGCGTAACGCCACCAAAGTGGCGGTGACAGAGTACATGGCCAGCATAGAAGGCAAGAACTTCCTGGTGACCAACCTGGTGGCGGAAGTAGCGAATGCGTATTACGAACTGGTCGCACTCGATAACGAAGCGGAAACCCTGGACCAGAACATCAAGATCCAGCAAAACGCGCTGGAAGTGGTCAAGCAGCTGCAAATCTATGCCCGCGCAAACTCACTGGCGGTGAGAAGGTTCGAAGCTGAAGTGAAAAAGAACCAGAGCCGCCAGTTCGTGCTGAAACAGCAGATCGTTGAAACCGAAAACCGTATCAACTACCTGCTGGGCCGCACATCACAACCGGTTGCCCGCTCTTCCGCGCACTTTATGGATATGCAACCGAAAATGATGCAAGCCGGCGTTCCGTCGGAACTGCTGGCTAACCGCCCGGATATCCGCCAGGCCGAGCTGGAGCTGTCTGCCGCCAAACTGAATATCTCAGTCGCTAAAGCCAACTTCTATCCTTCGTTCTCCATCCGTGGCGGGCTGGGTTTCCAGGCATTCGATCCAAAATACCTGTTGAATATTCCAACCTCTGTGATGGCCTCGTTCGGTGGTGAACTGGTCGCACCACTGATTAACCGTAATGCCATTGAAGCGCAGTACAAAAGCGCCAGCGCCATGCAAATCCAGGCCGCTTATGACTATGAGCAGAAAATCATCAATGCGTATATGGAAGTGGCAAACCAGGTATCCAACATCGATAACCTGGATAAAAACTACCAGCTGAAAAACAAGCAGGTTGAGTCACTTACCCAATCGATCGATGTCGCCAACCAGCTATTCAAAGCCGCACGTGCTGACTATATGGAAGTGCTGCTCACGCAACGTGATGCGCTGGATGCGAAAATGGAACTGATAGAAACCAAGCAACAACAGGTTTCAGCGGTCGTGAACTTGTACAGATCACTGGGTGGTGGCTGGAAAGAGACTGCTACACCTGTGGTTAACCAGCCACAATAAGCAACAAACAAGATGCCGTTCAGCTTTAGGCTCTTTAGAGTAGCGGGATAAAAATGTGACAACCATCACCAACAGCAGCAACGTGGTGGTTTCCCGGCCCCCTATCTGACGCGCCAAGTAGCGCAGTCAGCGTGGGAGTTTTCGGCCAGGGTCTGTTTGAGTTCCGCAACAAGCCACGTATTGTGTGGCTTGTCAGGGCGAGTTACGCTGGACGCCAACGTTGACGAGCAACACAGGAAAAAAGCGGAAGCTAGGGTGCATTTCTTTTGGTTACTTATTCTTTGTGCAAGCAAAGAAAAGTAACTCGCCGAGTGGCGAAAAGCAGTAGCGACTACTTAAAGAATTACCGATTAGAACCTACAGAAAATGTAATGCCCTCTAGCCTATAGCTACTTAGCTAAAAATTAACCTCGCCTGGATTCCGGCCTACACCGGAATGACGATTTTTGAACATGAAGCAGCTCTGGCCTAAACCAGCCGCTACGTGCGCAAAGCATGTTTAAGAAATACCGGTTAAACCCTACGCCGGAGTGACGAACTGATATGCAATCCGCTACTCAGCCACTAGTGGCATCAACCACTTCTCAATCACCACCACAATATACGCCTGCTCATCCAGACTAAGCGCCCTCCCCACCGGGATCCTATGCCATTTAGCCAGACACCCGCGACAACAAGTCGCCGTTGCATGTTGCGCCACAAACACCGGATGCCCGCGCATAGGCGTCTGCTGCCCATCATTCGCAATCTCCGCTGGCGCAAGCCGGTCTGCAATAAATGCCTCTGCATGATCCAGCACCACAGCCAACCCCTTTTGCTGCAGGTATTGCGTATCCCTGGCATTCAGGCGGAAACTGGTGCGAAATGTTGACCGTTGTAACGCCTGAAACAACTGATCGAGATCGCGCATGATATTAGCGGTTAATGCAGTTCCGACACATGCAGATCACGCAGCTTAGGCGCTTTGACAGCAGTCACCCCGACCACGCCTATCGTCATCAATCCCCCAAATACCACCGAAGGTACCAGCCCCATCAACCTCGCCGTCAGACCGGATTCAAACGCGCCCAGCTCATTGGATGAGCCAATGAAAATCCCGTTGATGGCAGACACGCGCCCGCGCATGCCATCCGGCGTCGCCAGTTGCAAAATGGTTTGCCGCAGAATCACCGATACAGCATCCATCATGCCGGATATCGCCAATATGACGGCTGCCAGCCAGTAAGTAGTGGTCAGGCCAAAGGCAATCATACAAAGGCCAAAGCCAGCCACTGCCAGCAATAGCCAGCGCCCGCTATGCTGATGAATCGGGTATTTCGCCAGCCACAAACCGGTAATGATCGCACCTACCGCCGGTGCCGCACGTAACACACCCAGCCCTTCCGGGCCCATCTGGTAAACGTCATGCACAAAGGCGGGCAACATCGCCACCGCACCGCCAAACAATACCGCGAACATATCCAGCAATTGCGCTGCCAGCACCACTTGCGTGCGCCTCACAAACTGTAAACCTTCCGCGATACTGGCAAAGACCTTCATCGGCGTATGGCTGCGATGTTCTTTAACATGCAATGTCATCGCTGAAATGGCTGCGCCTAATGCGAGCAACGCCGAAATTTCATATGCGACATGCTTATTGGCAAAACCGACTAGCAACCCACCTATCGCCGGACCAACGATCAGGCCGATCTGGAACATGGAACTGCCTATACCAGATGCCTTGGCAATTGAAGCGCGCGGGATGATCAGCGCAAACAGCGTGTTGTAACTGGGGGAAATCAACGCACGGGCAAAACCGGTCAGCGCTACCGTGCCGTAAATCCACATCACCGTATGCTCTGGCTGATATAGCGTGATCAGCACCAGCATCACGGCATTTATCGACAGAAACAATGCGGCGACGGTGGCAAAGCCTTTGCGTGAAAAATAATGATCCACCGCGTGGCCGAGAAACAGAGCACTACTCATGTAGGGAATGACTTCCGCCAACCCGATCAGGCCCAGTGACCACGGGTCGTGTGTCAGTTCGTAGATATGCCAGCCGATGGCGACCATCATCATCTGGTAAGACAACACCATCTGGATACGAAAGGCGAGTAACTTGGGGAAAGCATAGCCCTGATGGGCGAGAATCTGACGTACGGACAAGGACATAGCGCCATTATACGCTATCAACATTCATGCTCAGCCGCGCCGCACTTCAGAAGTCGATGCGATTGCCCTACAATAGCGGCGCGGGTGCAGTGAATCAGGCAGTACGCGAATTTTATTCGCTGATGAGCCGTCGTTGACTCCGTGCGACTCTGCCGATATAGATGGGGCGCACCCGCCACGCGGCCTGACAGCCGATTCCCTAAAAACACAAAAGCATTACAGCAAAGTTTTAAGCCATGCGCATTTATTCATATTTCATCCCATCAGTGCTATTTCTGCTGTCATCTTCAATCCATGCTGGCGATGCTGTTAAAGCAAATCAGGCCATTGATACTCCTGTAACCATCCCCGGGGCTGTGGTTGATTTTCTGACCAAAGAAATTGATAACGCTTATGCAGAGTGCGAACAGGAAGGGTTGATCGTCAGCAAAGCCTTTGAAGCCAAGGCAGTCGAGTTGAACTCATCGCTGAAAGCGCTAGTCGTAAAACCACGGTCAAGATGTTTTTGTACCAATGACGGCTGTCCGATGTGGCTGTTTGATACATCAGGCCAGAAAGCGAAACTGGTGTTCGAATCCTCGATGGCCGGCTTGTTAACACTCTCGGACAAGAAAACCAATGGCTATCCTGACATCAGGGTCTCCGGCGGTTCATCCGGCCGTGGCTATGAAGTACGCTATGTTTGGGATGGCACGGAGTACCAGGAGACTTACACCCAGGTCTGGGCCTGGAATCCGGACAATCAATGTCATGAAGCAGAAATTGAGGAATTGAAAGACGGCAAATGGATAAAAACATCCAATGCCTGTCTGAAAATTAACTAATACGCCCGCTGCCATATTTACAAGGCATGCGGGTTCTAAAAGGCATAACCACCGATGTTTAAATCCATGAAACCATTACTTTGCAGTGCTGTTTTAATGTTGGTCCTGTGCCCACTAGTCGGCCATACGGACGAGACCTTCCATGTTAACGAGCCGTTCAAGAACCCGGCCAAATTGCCCTCCGCCATCACTACACAGTTGACTAAGGAGCTGGGTAAAGATGCGATAGCCAGTTGCCAGTCAACCAAACCAGCCGATTTGTTCGAGGCTGAGATCGTCAGCCTGAACAAAGCCACCAAAGCCTACCTTGTGAAACCCACGCATAGCTGCCTCTGTGACAACGCTGCATGCCCGGTGTGGCTGTACCCGGTCAAGGGCAAGGCAGTGAAACCTGTGTGGCATATACCGGCCACCGGTACAGTGGAAATCCTGGACAAGCACCTGAACAAGTACAGGAAACTAAATGAAGCTTACAGTGATGCGAACCACGGCAGGGAATCCACCTGGTCATGGGACAGGAATAGCTATACCGAAATCTACAAAAACACCTGGAAGATGGATGAAGAGAAAAAATGCCGTCTCGGCGAGGAGACCATACAGCTGATGGATGGCAGGATGATCAACCACACTATCAAATGTCCGCAGAATTGATCGATTGTAGGCAGAATTGAAATCTTAGCCTGACACAAGGCGGACCTCCGCTATGGTTACCTCTGACAGATCTCACTTTCTGCAAACATAGCAAGAAAACGTTAGAATCAGGCCATGATGAAACGTGGCCTGAGCGGAATATTCATTTGCATGTTGGCTTTGCTGATAACACCAGCCATGGCCGCAGAAAGCATGCAATTATGGGTCACGGTGGACTGGGAAGGTCTGTCGCTGGAAGAAGACAATCTGCAGACCATACGCAGTTTCCGTGAGAAATTTCCGTATATCCCTTTGTTACACCTGATCAATCCGGCCTATTTCATACAGCCAAGCGTGAACCGTGCGCAGATAGGCAGCCATATCCGCAGTACGTTTTCACCACAGGATACGGTAGGTTTGCATATCCATGCCATGCGTTCCCTGGTCGAATATTGCGGTGTCGCTTTCCAGTCCACCCCTTCGATTGCAGATGCCCAGGAGGATTGCACTCACGCCAGCTGTGGTTACTCCGTCAGCCTCGAATATGCTTACAGCCAGCAGGAGCTGACGCAACTGGTAGCATGCAGCAGCGAGTTGCTGGCAACCAATGGTTTCCAGCGTCCGCGCCACTTCCGTGCCGGTGCCTGGCAGCTAGGGCCGAAGCTGCAGGCAGCACTGGAGGCAAATCGTTTCATATGGGACAGCTCGAATATCGATGCCAACCTGCTCACCGGCCGCTGGCACCAGGACAGCAGCATGATCAGGCTGTTAAAAACCCTGCACCCGAACAGTACGCCGCTGGAACAACCGTACGCGTTAAGTACAGAGCTGATGGAATACCCGGATAATGCCGCGCTGGCCGACTACACCAACACCAGGCAGTTAGTGCGGCTATTCGAGCAACTGCTGAATGCCAATCAACCGGTGATGGTGCTCGGCTTTCACCAGGAAACCGCTGCCGACTACCTGATCCATCTGGAACGCGCTATCCCGCATATGGAGAAACTCGCCAGGCAGAAAAATGTCCGTATCGAATGGATGCATTAACATCGCCCTGCCGGTATTTCCCTGACTTCACGATGACAGACTTATTTGCCGAACAACGCCCTGACCTGGTGCCTCTCGCAGAAGGTGCCAGCTGGTTACCCGGCTTTGCCTTGCCGGTCATGGACCAGCTCTGGCAATGCCTGCAACAACATCTTGCGCATCACCCGCCACAGCAGATGGCCACCCCCGGCGGATACCTGATGTCAGTGAAAACCACCAGTATGGGCGATGTAGGCTGGGTAAGCAGTGTGCGCGGTTATGATTACAGCAGCGTCAACCCAAGCACCCAGACATCCTGGCCCCCACTGCCGCCCGTGATCCTGCAATTGGCACAAAGCGCTGCCCGGGCCGCTGGCTATACCTCTTTTTTACCGGATAGCTGCCTGATCAACATTTATGAACCCGGCAGCAAAATGGGCTTGCACCAGGATAAGGACGAAAAGGATTTTTCACAGCCTATCGTCTCAGTATCGCTGGGCATTCCCGCCACGTTTTTGTTCGGCGGTGCCAGGCGCAGTGACAAAACCATCAGGATTCCGTTGCAGCATGGCGACGTGGTGGTATGGGGAGGCGCAAGCCGCCGCTTTTATCATGGGGTGACACAGATAAAGGCCGCAACGCACCCGCTGACCGGCGAAAAGCGTATCAACCTGACGCTGCGCAAAGCAATGTGACTGCCCGGTCTGCGGCCTGGAATTGAACTATTCCCGCCAGCCGTGTCAGCTATTATATGTAATGTGTGAATCGCTGATTAAGATCAAAAAGCCAGCGCATTTCACGGTTGCATCTGTTTTTCAAAAGAGTAAACTGAAACTGTCCTATCCACCCAATTGATAAGGCGATTGGCAATAGATAGGCGTCATTTCTGAAAAAAAGGAGTTTGTCATGAATTTACAGCTTACTGGACATCATTTAGAAATCACTCCGGCTTTACGCGATTATGTTTCATCGAAATTTTCGCGTATCAGCAACCACTTCGATCATGTGATTGATGTCAAAGTCACCATGTCTGTTGAAAAGCTAGCCCAAAAGGTTGAAGCCACGCTGCATGTTCCAGGCAACGATTTGCATGCTGCCTGCACCGATGAGAACATGTACAGCGCCATCGACATGCTTACTGACAAACTTGACCGTCAGGTATTGAAACACAAGGAAAAAAACGGCGACCATCATAAATCCGGTGGTGCCGTGAAGCATCAGTTAAGCGCTTAACCTTTGTTTCAATTTCTCTACCCGCCCGGGTAGAGAATTCACCCACCCTCACCCTTAGCTTTATTCCCGTTTTACCGCTTCATCACTTTTACCTCGTTTCACTCCCCAGCAACGGCTTTCGGTTGTAAAATAAGCTTCAACTCCTTGTTGCAACTGGTTCAGGACATACATGGCACAAATCTCAGTGGCCGACTTGTACAAGCAGATTCGCGGAAAACTCAAATTGAAATGGGTGGCTGGCGAATCTGGCGGCACAAAAATCCTTAATTCCGGCACCGTCACCAAACCCTCACTGGCACTGGTGGGGCATTTGAATTTTGTCCACCCTAACCGGGTGCAGGTGCTGGGCTGTGCAGAAATGGATTACCTGGGCGGGTTAAGCATACTCGCCCTGCAACAGGCGATCAGCAATTTATTCTCCACCGACCTGGCCATGATAGTGGTGGCCAATGGTGAAAAAGTGCCGCCCAGCATGCTGGAAGCTGCGCAACTGAACCAGGTCCCGCTATTCACTACACCCATGATCAGCCCGCAGTTAATGGAACTGCTAGGCCACTACCTGGCGGTTGCCACCGCTGAAACCACCAGCCTGCACGGTGTATTCATGGAGGTGCAAGGCTTTGGCGTGCTAATCACTGGCAGCGCCGCCATCGGTAAAAGCGAGCTGGCGCTGGAACTAATCTCACGCGGTCACCGCCTGGTGGCCGATGATATCGTCGATTTCTACCGTATCTCGCCGGAACGTGTGGAAGGCCGTTGCCCGGAACTGCTGCAGGATTTCCTCGAAGTACGTGGCCTGGGCATTTTGAATATCCGTGCACTGTATGGAGACAATGCGGTCAAACCTACCAAACCGCTGGACATGATGATACAGCTGGAGCTGGCCGACGACATGAATCCGCTGGACCTGGACAGGCTCAGCGCCAACCGCCATACCGAGCGACTGCTGGATGTCGAAGTCAGCAAAGTGATCATCCCGATCGCCGCCGGGCGCAACATCGCGGTACTTGTAGAAGCCGCTGTGCGTAACCATATGTTATTACTGCGTGGTGTCAATGCGACCAAGCAGCTGACGCAACGGCAGAAGCAGATCATGCTGAGAGAGAGCAAGTTAAGATGACAAACAAGTGGTCACATATATGCAACTGGTGATTGTGACCGGATTATCCGGCTCGGGTAAAACCATCGCGCTGCGCGTTTTTGAAGACAGCGGTTATTACTGTATCGATAACTTACCCGCCACCCTGTTGCCGCATATCCAGAATCATGTGGCTGACCAGAATGCAGTCAAGGTCGCGGTCAGCATAGACAGCCGCAGTATCGCCATTGAGTCGCTGCCGGATATCCTGCAAACGCTGAAAACACAGGGCATACAGTTTCATTTACTTTACCTGGATGCCAACCATGAAACGCTGGTCAAACGCTTCTCCGAGACCCGCCGCAAACACCCGCTGAGTACGCCAAGCCAGGCGCTCGCTGAAAGCATCACCCACGAACGCGACCTGTTGTCTGGTCTGAGCAATATCGGCCATCATGTGGATACCAGCAACCTGTCATCCAACGCATTGCGTAACCATACCCGCGACTGGATGCTGCAGATCGAACAGGGGTTCCAGGAAGTGCGCCCGCACAGCCTGGTGTTATCGTTCATCTCGTTTGGCTTTAAACACGGCATCCCGCTCGATGCCGACTTTGTGTTTGACGTGCGCAGCCTGCCCAACCCGCATTACGACCTGGTTTTGCGTCCTTACAATGGCAAGCAGGCACCGATACAACAATTCCTGCAGAATGAACCCATGGTGCTTGAAATGCAGCATGATATTCAGCACTATATAGAAAAATGGCTACCAAGCTTTTATCACGACCATCGCAGTTATGTCACGGTTGGCATAGGCTGCACAGGGGGGCAACACCGTTCCGTCTTTCTGGTGGAACAATTAGGGGCGTATTTCAGGCAACTGCACCAGGTGATGATCCGTCATCGGGAATTGCATGAGGTTGCAGCTGTTGTATCGCCTTAATTAACGGACTCTGAAAGTAAAACTATGATTGGTGTTTTGATTATTGCGCATGGCAGTTTCGGCCAAAGCCTGATCGATTGCGCAACCCACGTCATGGGAAATCGCCCGACACAATTGGATTACCTGGAAATATCCAATAACGATGACCCTGCACAGATATTGCCCAAAGCCCAGGCGCTGGTGCAAGAGCTGGATAGCGGTCAGGGGGTACTGGTGTTATCCGATATGTATGGCGCCACCCCCTGCAATATCGTCACCAGGCTGCTGACGCCGGATGAAACCGAAGGCGTGGCCGGCGTGAACCTGCCCATGCTGGTACGTGTACTCAATTATCGTCACGAAGGCCTGCATGCCTGCATAGAAAAAGCCCTCAGCGGTGGCCGCGAGGGGGTAGTCCATTTCACTAAAACCACTTGTCACCACACCCAATAATTTCAACAATCTATGGCCAAAATTTCTTTAGAGATCATCAACAAGCTCGGCTTGCACGCGCGTGCTTCCACCAAACTGACCCAGACCGCCAGCCAATTCAAGAGTGAAGTCTGGATAGAAAAAAACGGGCGCCGCGTGAATGCAAAAAGCATCATGGGCGTAATGATGCTCGCTGCAGCCAAGGGCAGCATCGTGGATATTGAAGCGACCGGCCCGGATGAAGACCAGGCCATTGCCGCTTTGCAGACACTGATCAATAACTATTTTGGCGAGGGCGAGTAATTGACCAGCTTCAGCATGCATGGTGTCGGTGTTTCCAGTGGCATTGCCATCGGTCATGCCCACCTGATCTCCCATGCCCTGCTGGAAGTGGTGCATTTCAAAGTGCCGGCAACCGCTATCCCGGTGGAGATCGCACGCTTTGAAAGTGCGATCGATGTGGTCAAGCAAAACCTGGAGCAGATCAGACTGCAGTTACCGGCCAATGCCCCTGCCGAGCTGAGTGCATTCATCAACACACACCTGGCGATGCTAAGCGACAAGGCGCTCTCCGAGGCACCGAAGGCCATTATCCAGAATGAACGATGTAATGCCGAGTGGGCGCTCAAACAACAGATGGATGATATCGTCGCCCAGTTCGATGCGATTGAAGACCCTTATCTACGTGAGCGCAAACATGATGTCGTGCAAGTAGTTGAGCGCGTGATCAAGGTATTGCTGGGACGGGACCAGCTGGATGCCAGCGAGAAGAAACAGCAGGCCAAACAGGAACGTGCCATGATCCTGGTGGCGCATGATGTTTCTCCGGCCGATGCTATCCAGTTCAAGCATCACCAGTTCGCCGCATTCATTACCGACGTCGGCGGCATCACCTCGCATACCGCCATCCTGGCGCGCAGTCTGAATATTCCGTCGATTGTCGCCTTGCAGCGTGCCCGCGACCTGATCAATGATGGCGAACTGATGATCGTCGATGGCACCCAGGGTGTCGTGATCGTGAATCCCGACCCTGAGGTGCTTTCAGAATACCAGCTCAAGCAGAACCAGTGGCAGCTGGCACAGCAGAAACTGCAACGCATCAAGGCCACCAAAGCGGTGACGGTGGATGGTATTGCGATCGACCTGTTTGCCAACATTGAAGTGCCGGAAGATGTGGTCAGTGCGAAAGCATCAGGCGCGGTTGGCGTAGGTTTGTACCGTACCGAATTCCTGTTCATGAACCGGCGCGAGATGCCTAGCGAGCAGGAACAGTTCGAGGCTTACAAGCATGTCGCCGAGGCTATGAAAGGCTATCCGGTGACCATACGTACACTGGATATCGGTGCCGACAAACAATTACATGCGGATGAGATCGTCACCGCCACCAACCCGGCACTGGGTTTGCGTGCCGTGCGCTATTGCCTGTCAGAACCTCATATCTTCCATACGCAGTTTCGCGCCTTGTTGCGTGCGTCGCACTATGGCAAAGTCAAAATCCTGATCCCCATGCTGTCGACGCTGGCGGAATTGCGCCAAACCAAACTGTTACTACAACGCGCCAAGGATTCATTGCGCCAGCAGAATATCCCGTTCGACGACCAGATCGCCCTGGGTGGCATGATCGAAATCCCGGCCGCAGCGATCAATTCCGAAGCATTTGCGCAGGAGCTTGATTTCCTGTCGATAGGGACTAATGACCTGATCCAGTACACGCTGGCGATCGACCGTGCCGATGATACAGTCGCGCATTTGTATAACCCTCTGCACCCGGCGGTATTGAAGCTGATCCAGATGAGCATACAGGCAGCGGAAAAATACGGGAAACCGGTTTCCGTCTGTGGCGAAATGGCGGGTGATACCAGACTGACACGCCTGCTGGTGGGCCTGGGTATGCGCCAGTTGTCCATGCATCCTTCACAGATACTAAGTGTTAAATCCCAGATCCTGCAATGCGAAGAAGCGATATTGTCGCGCCAGGCAAAGAAGATCCTGTCGTTTAGCGACCTGGAAAAAATCGAACCGCTGGTCAGGAAGTTCAATGGCGACTTCGCCTGAGATGCCTGAGTTTGTTTAGCTACGGGCTTGATTAAACAAAACTCATCACCATCATCAGAATATACAATCACGCAATAATGAACATTTGGCTAATAATAGCCATCTGATCATTTAAAGCACTGTTTGAACTCAAACGCATTCACCAAAGGACATTGTTGTGAGCACGAATCCATTACTCGTTTTTAACGGCCTGCCAAAATTTAACGAAATCCAGCCTGCACATGTGTCACCGGCGATTGATCAGCTGATCAGTGAAGGCCGCGCGCTGGTTGAACAGTTGGCAACCTCGACTGAACAGGCCAGCTGGAAGAACTTTGTGCAACCGGTGGAACACTTCTCGGAGAAACTGTCGCGCAGCTGGGGCCCGGTGGGTCATATGAATGCCGTGGTCAACACGCCAGAACTGCGTGAGGCGTATAACGACAACCTGGCAAAACTGACTGATTTCTACAGCGATTTATCGCAGGATGAGCGTTTGTATAACAAATACAAAGCGATCCAGGCCAGCGCCGAATATGCGCAACTGAGTGCTGCACAAAAGAAAATCATCGAAAACGAAGTGCGTGGTTTCAAACTGGGCGGTGCTGAATTGCCACCAGCCGAAAAAGCACGATTCAAGGAAATCGCCGAGCAGCTTTCCAAACTTGGCAGCAAATTCGAAGAGAACATCCTGGATAACACCAATGACTTCAAGCACATCGTGGCAGATGCCTCTGAATTAAGCGGCTTGCCGGAAGATGCCTTGCAGGCAGCAGCTGAAGCAGCCAAGGCCGATGGTAAAGCAGGTTATTTGTTTACCCTGCATTTCCCTTCCTATATGCCGGTGATGCAGTATTGCGACAACCGTGCGCTGCGCGAAACGCTATACCGCGCCTATGCCACACGCGCTTCGGAGTTTAGTAAGACGGAATGGGATAACACACCCTTGATTGCCGAATTGTTGAAACTTAAACGCGAAGAGGCGCAGTTATTAGGCTTTAAAAACTATGCCGAACTGTCATTAGCCACCAAGATGGCCGATGCACCACAGCAAGTGACCGACTTCCTGGATACTTTAGCCAGGCGTGCCAAGCCTTATGCCGAAAAAGATGTGGCTGAGCTAAGGGCCTATGCCAAAAAACTTGGCTTTGAAGAGATGCAAGCCTGGGACACCGGCTATATCAGCGAGAAATTGCGCGAAGAAAAATATGCGTTCTCTGACCAGGAAGTGAAACAGTACTTCCCTGAAGACAAGGTAAAAGCCGGCTTATTCAAAGTGGTAGAAACCATCTTTGGTGTGCAAGTGCGCCAGGTGGATGCACCCCTGTGGCACAAAGATGCTAGCTTTTATGAGATCAGCGACCACAACCGCCAGCCCATTGCCTATTTCTACCTGGATTTGTATGCACGTAACGGCAAACGCGGCGGTGCATGGATGGATGAATGTATCACCCGCCGTAAAACCGCTAACGGCATTGAACTGCCGGTCGCTTACCTCACCTGCAACTTCTCGGCGCCGGTGGCCGGCAAGCCTGCCCTGTTCACGCATGACGAAGTGATTACCCTATTCCATGAATTCGGCCATGGCTTGCACCATATGCTGACGCAAGTGGATGAATACAGCGTATCCGGCATCAAAGGTGTGGAATGGGATGCGGTGGAACTGCCCAGCCAGTTCATGGAGAACTTCTGCTGGGAATGGGAAGTGCTGCGCCATATGACCGCACATGTGGATACCGGCAAGCAATTGCCGCGCGCACTGTTCGATAAAATGGTTGCCGCCAAGAATTACCAGGCTGGCATGCAAACCGTGCGCCAGATCGAATTCTCGTTATTCGATATGCGTTTGCACAGCAGCTTTGATCCCGACAGCAAGCTAACGGCGCTTGATATCCTGGAGCAGGTGCGTGACGAAGTGGCAGTATTGCGTCCGCCAGAATGGAATCGCTTTCCTAATAGCTTCAGCCATATTTTTGCCGGTGGCTATTCCGCAGGCTATTACAGCTACAAATGGGCAGAAGTGTTATCTGCAGATGCCTACAGCCTGTTTGAAGAGCTGGGCGTATTGTCGGCAGAAGCCGGCAGCCGCTTCAAGAATGAAGTACTGGCCCAGGGTGGCTCACGCCCGGCGATGGAGTCATTTGTCGCCTTCCGTGGCCGCGAACCCAGCCTGGATGCGTTGCTCAGGCACAACGGCATGGCCGCATAAAAAAAGCTCCCGGCTAGGGAGCTTTTCAATTAAATGCTGATTGCTTTTTTGCGAACTGATCTTGCTAAAACTATTAAGGACATTCCCAATAAAAGGAAAATAATACTATTAGGCTCCGGCACACTTGATACATTATTCAATACTATATTATCAATCTGGATACCGGGCAGCGTATCAATCAACAAAACAACCTCCGTCAGACCCGTAAATCCAATAATACTTGTTAAAGTCAGCACATTGGCTGATGTTGTATTCGGTAGATTGATCACTTGGCTCACAAAACTGCCATCGCCTCGTAATCCATAAAGGGTAGTTTGATAAAGTTCGCCAACAACACGGTCTACTCCGAAGGGGTCGCCTGCGCCTAGTGTAACTGGTGCAACATCCAAAGATAGCAAATCAAATGTGCCACCTGAGCTACTTTTTAAAGTCATGAAACCATAGTTAAAAGTAGTGATCGCAGTACTTCCGCCAAAGCGGACATTTAAATCTCCTGCACTACCAAAACTGTAAGGATCAGGGTTTGAAGCAGTAAGAGTGAATCCAGACTCTTCATAAGGGCCCGTTATGAAAGTATATCCATCGTTGTGTTGATATAACGTTTCAAAGGTCATGGTAATCGCATGCGCGTTCATGCCCCAGATTAACCCCATAAATACAAATGCACTAATTATGACTTTCCTCATACCCACTCCTATCCCTCTCATTTTTTGTTTTGGACTTTTCCATCATAGCATTAAATAAAATCTTAATTGAGAGCTTGATGCTCAATGGACTTCTGATAAAGTTTCATTATAAAACCATGATCACTCTACACAACAGCCTTTTTGCCTCAGGACTACACCCTTTCGGGTCATTGATTTAACCAAGGCGAAAGATCATAAAAGGATTAATGATGTCGCGCTTCTTATACTCGCTTATTTTTCTAAGTTTGTTTTTGCAGATAACTACAGCATATGCTGCCAAGGAAGAAGCAGATGATATCCATGCCAAAACCGCTGACGGCGATGAAGTGGTTTTACACTCGAATGGTTACTGGGAGTTTAAAGATGCCAAAAAAGCCGAGGTAGCGAAAGAAAAAGTAGAGCAATTCGAGCGCAGCAATGGTTGCCCGCTGGGCATGCGCCCAAGCTTTCTGGGTGTGGGGCGCTGTATTGCATCTGATGACCCGATTTTACGCCGGGGTTCGCTGAAACCACGTTAAGGCATCTGTCTGCTTATGCCAGTTGATGGCACCATTTGATCAATCCGGCACTAAAACAGGGCACCTGCGGGTGCCCTGTCTGTTATGTAAAGCAGGTAAAACAAACACTTAGCACTCTTCCGCCGGCACCCTGTCACAGGTACAAGCCTTGCTTAAACAGGATTCAAAGCATCACTTGGGAACGCCTATGAATCATCCAGCCACGTTTAACTCATTCCAGTTCGCCCGTCATGGCGATAAACAGAATTCGCCGTTTTTTGAGGAGTACCTGCAAAAACTGCTGGAGGAACGTGACCGGCTGGGCCTCACCGATATGATCCAGGAAATCGACGCGCTGATGATCACGGTCGACCCGGACCACTCGATCCAGTATATCGCCGAACTGTCACTGATGACGTCGTACCACTACCTGGTGACACTGGAGAGCGACCAGCACTGGACGCATGTATTACGCATAGACCTGGACTCACCGGATCTGCTGATCCGTGAAGTCAAAGACGCTAACTTCCGCGGTATTTTCCGGTCACTGAATGAAATCTACCCGGTGGGCGCACGCAAACCCAACAGCCGGTACATGGGCGAGATCATCCGTGTGACCGATATGCATGAAGTGGTGAAGTTGCAGGAAGAGCGCGAGTTCCGTTTCTTCACCCGGGAAGAAGTGCGCAACATGGAACTGCCGGATAATGTCGCCATCAGCAAACCTTCGCCTTACACGCATAATATTGTCGGTTACATGCAGCGTGAACCGGACGAACTCCGTGTATATGCTTTAGGCACCAGCACCATACGCCGCGATGTACAGGCGGCTTACCACGCGGCTAAAAACCTGCAGTCCAAGCTGCGTATCGATGACCTGATCCTGCCGGTGGATCACCTGGCCACCCGTGTCTACAGCCAGAACCGTGAAGTGGCTATCCTCGAGTATCTCTCCTGGTCCAGCTACTATTTCTGGGGCGCTTACAATATCTGGGACCAGAATTCTTCCACCAACGTGACCAAGAGCGTGCATGGCCTTGCCGAAACAAAAAGCCCGGCCAAAGTGTTTACCGCCAACAACACACCCTACTTCGTCAATCATCTGGGCAAGCTCGCCTCCCCTACCGAAACCTTTGTGCGCAACTATGGCCCACGGCTGCACCATGTAGCGCTGTCGGTCAAAGACGGCTCGCGCGACGGCATGGAAAATATCGAATTTGTCGTCAATGCCATCGCCGGACAGGGAAAAGGCTTTTTGCTGGATGTAATAGGCTCCAAGGAAGAAGGCCTGAAACAGATATTCTCCAATGCCTCCGAACATTCGTCACTGATCATTGAGTATGTGCAGCGTTACGATGGTTTCGATGGCTTTTTCACCAGAGATAATGTTGCCAAGTTGACTGCTGCGGCGGGGGTGGAAGAAGGTGTGCTGGAGGAACAGGCCAAACTGAGCCAGGCTTCAGGATTGAAATTTTAATGATATTTATGGCCGCCCGGATTTCCATCAGGATGCTGATTTATACTATTGGCAATTAAATAGCGGCCAAACTGGCGAATACTTATGCAACACGATTTCTGGCACCAACGCTGGCAGAACCAGCAAATTGGCTTTCACCTGAGCGCAGTCAATCCACTACTAGCGGCGCACTTCCAGGTGCTTAACCTGCAGGCAGGCCAGCGCGTCTTTATCCCTTTATGCGGCAAAACCCTCGATATACACTGGCTGCTGGCGCAAGGCATGCACGTCGCCGGTGCCGAGTTGAACCAGCTGGCGGTGGATGCATTATTCACCGAACTGGGCGTCACACCAACGATTACCGAACATGGTGCGCTGCGGCACTACCATGCGGAACATATTGATATTTTCCAGGGCGACTTCTTTGAACTGGACCAGGCATCACTTGGTAAAGTCGATGCGATTTATGACCGCGCTGCCCTGATCGCCTTACCGCCGGAGATGCGTATCCGTTATAGCCAGCATTTGATCGATATGACCGCTGGCGCACCCCAGCTGCTGATCAGTTTCCACTATGACCCTTCGCTGGCAGAAGGGCCGCCATTCAATGTCAGCGCAGAAGAAGTGACAGCCCATTATGCAAGCACTTACGGCATACGTTTGCTGGCAGAAGAGCGTCTTCCCACCGGGTTGAAAGGGCAACACCCGGCGCAGGAGAAGCTGTGGTTATTAAGCACGGTTAAATAACGCAACCGGCCAGCGACTGGTGGTTGTCCAGCCAGTGCTGCAAACTTTCCACCACCTGGTGTGCACTGGTACGGACCAGCTCACTGGGCTGCCTTAAATCCGGCACCACCACTACGCGCAGCCCGGCCGCAATCGCCGCCTGTGCGCCCAGCTCGCTGTCTTCAAACGCGATACACTCATCCGCCTGCAAGCCCAGTTTCTGTAGAGCCAGCAAATAGATATCAGGATTGGGTTTGCCCCGTGTCACTTCCTGCCCGCTGGTGACATGGCTGAAATAATCCAGCACTCCGGTATGCGTCAAGCGGTGCGTGATATGCGGAATCGGCGAGGAGGATGCCACGCTGCAGATGATGCCCTGCGACTGGTAAAACTTTAATAGCTCAAGCGCGCCGGACTTCAGCGGGAATACATGATTGCAGGCATCCAGATAAGTGTTCAGCCCCTGCATGACATGCTGGAAGTTCTCTTCGCTGCCTAATTGCTGCGTCATCAGCCGCGTCGAGTCTGCCCAGATACGCCCTACCAGTTCCACATACTCAGCCTGGGTGTAGGTGATGCCTATGCTGGCAGCCGCCTGGATGCAGCCTTGCATGATAATGCGTTCGGAATCGATCAGCAGACCGTCCATATCAAAAATTGCCGCTTTAATCACCGGAAAATCTCAACCATCTCTAAAAAATATAAAACGCTATTTTAGCGTGATTACCTGCCTACCCTTTATTCACCGCAACAAAAACATAATGAATAACAACAACTTGCTTTATGCATGCACAAGAATGTGTGCGTGGTATCACGATCAGAAATGTTGCCTGATATAAACCCGCGTATGCCGCCAGTCATGGGTTGGATGACAATAACCAGGTTCAGGCAGTTGCTGCAAGAGGTGTACAAAAAGTGCTACGGTTAGACAATCCTGACTCGCAATAGCCGGCCGGAGAATATGAAGGCGAAGATGAAGATAACTAAGGGTTAAGTCAGCGCGTACTCAAGCGGCGTCACCGTCACGCTAACGCTTAACTGTTGCATGCCTCCGCCCAGTACAACGCCGCGCATGGGGGAGACATCACCGAAATCCCGTCCCCATGCCACGGTGATATGTTCGTGCTGCACCAGGCAATTATTGGTGGGGTCAAAATCCACCCAGCCATGCAGCGGGCAATAGACGGAGACCCAGGCATGTGACGCATCGGCGCCTACCAGGCGTGGCTGGCCTTGCGGTGGATGCGTCAATATATAGCCACTGACATAGCGACATGCCAGCCCCAGCGAATGCATGGCACCGATCATGATATGCGCAAAGTCCTGGCACACGCCGCGCTTGCCTTTGATCACTTCATCAACAGGCGTAACAACATCTGTCGCATGCGGATCGAACTCAAACTCCTGGTGGATCTTCTGCGTCAGTGCCATGGCTGCTTGCAGCAAGGGACGCTGCGCCGTAAAACAGCTGCGTGCAAACTCTGCCAGCGCCTCGCTGTTTTTTATTTTCACCGTGGAATACAGATAACGGGTCGCTTCCACATGCCGGGCACCTTGCGATTGCAGCATGGCCTGCACCTCTTCCCACGCAGGGCTTTGCGCGAGGATATCAGGCGTTGGCCGTGGCGACACCTCTATCTGGAAGCGTGAAGTGACCAGCAATGACTGATGCGGCGTCAGGAACGTAAGGTAATCGATGTGATTACCAAAAAAATCCAGGCGGCTGGAGTATTCTGCAGGCTGCGGTTCGCAGGCCAGGGTATAAGAAACACTTTGCTGGAACGGCGTTTCGCGCGGCATCATATGCAGCAATTGCTGTGACTGCAGCACGGGTAAGGCGTAGCTGTAAACAGTGCGATGTTCGACCTGGTAGCGCATAAATACCTTAGCCTCCCGGCGTCGCATGAGGGCTGGCGTAACTGAAAAAACGCAGGCTCAGCCGGTCTGACAATGAGTGCGTGAGGGCAAAGGTGCGATTGAGCCAACCGGCCAGGGCAGGACTGCCGGCATGGAAGCACTCATCAGCATCGAGTTGCAGCAATGCCTGCCAGCAATCCCTTAGCTCTGCAGCAATGCCGCCTGCATTATCCTGTGCATCCATTTCTTCCAGGTATTTCAGTAAGCCCTTGATCTGGAACACGATGGCATTCGGGTTATGCTCATCCATCAATAACAAGTCCAGTACCGGCAGCCATTCAGGCTGTGCCGCATATCGCGCGCGGTAAGTCACCAGGTTATTGGTCACTTGTAATAACCATTCCAGGTTGCTACGCTCAGGCATAGACAGCGCCCGGCTCAGCAATATACACATGAATTGCAGGCGCTCTATCCGCCGTCCCACTGACATAAAACGCCAGCCCAGGTCGCGTGTCATCCAGTCCATGGCAAAACCGGTGAGGGTGACAAAATGATTAATGGCCTGCTCGATCGAGGACATCGCGTCCTGCAACGTGGGCTGCTGGTGCCGGGTAATGAACTGCCGCGACAGCAGGTTGACCGTGCGCCAGTGATCATTCGAGATACGTTCACGCAGATTGAATGCCTGCTGGAACAGCTGCTGCACACTGGTGGCAAGGCTGCTGGAATATTGCGAGAACACAGCATGTATCAGCAGCGGCGCGATCTCATCATCCGACCAGTGCTGTGAAGGCTGGGCAGTATTGAATTGCGTAGGCAACAGATCAAACCACTGGCACAAGCCTTGCATGGTCGGCCATTCGCCGGCGCGGGTCTCGGGAGTGTATTCCACCAGGGCATGGATAGTCGCCCGCAACATCAGGGCTTTTTGCAGGTGCCGTACACAATAACGGCCATACCAGAACAGGTTTTCCGCCATGCGGCTGGAGAGGTAAGTATTCTCGCGCACCAGGTCGCGGCTGGAACTGGTTTTACGCAGCATGCTCACGGACGGCTGGCTGTAGTTTGAAAGCACCCAGGTGTCTTTACTGGTACCGCCCCGTTGCATGGTCACGTCGCGTGCGTCTTTGCCACTGGCGACACGTGCCAGGCCACCCGGCATGATGGCATAACCGTTAGGCGTGGCGAATGCATATACTCTGAGGCTCACCGCCAGTGAGCTGATCTCCGGTTGCTGGTGATTCACCAGCGTAGGCGCATGTGAAATATCCACCTGTTGCTGGGCGATATAGTGATCAGGTTGCGCCAGCAACCTGGTGATCAGTGATTCGCGCTGTAACTGTGTGACATCTTCGCCAAACACCGGTGCCGAACGGATATGCGGATATGCCGGATGAATCACCAGGTAATCCAGGTTATTGATCACGTATTCCAGGGCAGCGGGTTCGCCACACCACCAGGTAGTCACGGATGGCATGCGTAACTCTTCACCCAGTAGCGTACGGCAAAGCTTGGGCAGAAAGCCCAGCAAGGCACCCGACTGCAACAGGTTGGACCCCAATGCGTTGGCGACCAGCACATTCCCCAGCCTCGCGACTTGCGCCAGTCCGGCGACCCCCAGCAAAGACTCTGCGTTAAGCTCCAGCGGGTCACAATAGTCGTCATCTATGCGCCGCAAGATCGCATGCACAGGTTTGAGACCGGCAACGGTTTTCAACCAGACCACACCGTTGCGTACAGTCAGGTCACTGCCTTGCACCAGTGGATAACCGAGGTAACCGGCCAGGAAGGACTGTTCGTGGTAAGTCTCGTTATAGGGCCCCGGTGTCAATATCACCACCAGTGGTGGCTCTCCGCTGCCCAGCGGAGTCATATCAGGCACAGTCCGCGCCTGGTTTTCCGCCACGCGGTGCCCCCAGTGCGCCAGGCTGTCGCGCATACTGGCAAAAAACCCGCTCAGGCGTTCAATATTCAGATCACGGAATAACTCAGGGAAAACACTGGAGATGATGGTACGGTTCTCGAGCGCATAACCTGCGCCGGTAGGTGCCTGCGTGCGGTCTGACATCACCCACCATTGACCGTTTGGCGCACGGGCGATATCCACCGCATAACTATGCAGGGCGATATCGTCATAATGCGCAATCCCGACACATGAAGGCAAGAAACCACTATGCCCGTAGACCAGCGCCGGCGGCAATTGGCCGCTTGCCAGCAAATGCTGCTCGCCGTAAATATCCAGCAGCACTTTATTGAGCAAGGTGGCACGTTGCGCGACCGAAGCCGCGATATGTTGCCACTCGTCCTGCGCAATGATCAGCGGCAGCACGTCCAGGCCCCATGGCCGCTGCACGCCATGCGTATCGGCATATACGTTGTAAGTCACACCGTTGTCACGTATCTGTCGCTGCACTGCTTCCAGCCGCTGGCGCATGGCGGTAGTCGCTTCAGAATCCAGCTGCGCAGCCAGCGCCTGCCAATGCGGACGCAACTGGCCGTCGCTATCCAACAACTCGTTATAGCGATCAGAGAAATACAGTTGGTTAAGTACTGTTTGCATACTGGTCATCTACCCACAGAGGCTGCAGAAGAAATACATTCTTACATGATAGAGAAGCGAGTGTCGTCGTAGGTTCCTGAGTAACGGGCCAGCGCAGGCGCAACGCTCAGGAGCAACAGAGGAAGTATGCCAGCTGCATTGGCTTCGGGCGCGAGCAGCTGGATAAAATTGCGTGAGTAAAACGATGCGTTAATTCGATGGCGAGCGATTTTAAATAACGCTACTTGCCACCCACCAGGTTTTTAACCGCGCTAACGACATCACCGGGGATCAACACCAGCTTGCTGTTATCCGATTCCGCCAGTTTTTGCAGCGACTGGATATAGCGGTCACCCAGCAGGAAGGTAGCTGAAGTATCGTTCTGATTGACAGCCTGGGCGATCAGTTTGATTGCCTCGGCAGAGGCATTAGCGGCCACTAGTTGCGCCTCGGCGTCTTTACGTGCGGCTTCCAGGCGCGCCTCCGCATTCAGGATCAGCGATTGCTTGGCACCCTCTGCTTCGGTCACCACCGCCACGCGCTCACGCTCGGCAGCAGCCTGGCGCTCCATGGCATCCTGCATGTTGGATGAAGGCTTGATATCCTGGATTTCAACGCTTTTGACAGTTAAACCCCAATCCAGCGCTTCGTCGGCGATCGCCTCTTTCAACTCGGCCTTGATACGGTCGCGTGAGGTCAATGCATGGTTCAGGTCCATGCCACCGATGATCGAACGCAGGCTGGTTTGAACCATGTTGCGCATCGCTTCGCGGAAGTTCTCAATGCCGTACACGGCACGTTCAATATTGGAAACCTTGATAAACGCCACCGCATTCGCCACGATCACCGCATTGTCACGGGTAATCACTTCCTGCTCAGGTACATCCAGGATAATGTCTTTGGTCGTCACTTTATAACTGACACTGCTTAAAATCGGGTTGATCACATGCAGGCCTGGCGTCAGTATCCCGGCGAATTTCCCTACCCGCTCAACTACCCATTCCTCGCCCTGCGGCACGATACGTACGCCTTTGACGATCGCGATGATCGCCAGTATCAATACGATAATGCTGATTTCCATGTGAACTCCTCTGCTTGATGTAATGTTGACCTGCTGTACCCAGCAGGCCAGTAAGAAACTTTAAATGTGATGCCTGACAGGCACTTGTGACACGATTTTAAACAACCGGTGCCACGCGCAGGCTGTTACCTTCCACGGCGATAATGGTGGCGGGCTGGTCAACCGCGATACTGACATCGGCAATCGCAGACCACTCTTTGCTGCCCATCACGCCCTGGCTGAATCGAATCTTGCCAGGCTGCGCCGGGCTGACCGCTGCAATAATCACCCCCTGGCGACCGATTTCTTCACCCTGTGCCTGGCCGATGCGCGGGGTCGGTTTGGTTTTTTCGCGCTTGCGCCAGATCGCTACCGCCAGTACTGAAAAAATCGCGTAAATAAAGATTTGCCAGGCCGTACTGAATGCGGGCAGCAGCCAGGCAAGCAATGCCATGACCAGTGCAGCCATGCCCGGCCAGAGTAGATACAGGGTGCCGGACATCATTTCCAGGCAAAGTAAAATCAGGCCCAGGCCACACCAAATCCATACAATATCCATGCTTGAGACCCCCATGCTACTCACCATTATTGAATGCTAATTTTTGCATATTAGCACTCTCTGCCGGTTGCAGGTATGACACGCTCTGTACGAGACTGGCTAAATATGCAGGCAGAATCTGCTGCAAAGGCAACGGATAGCATAAAAGCACAGACTTGCCTATGGTAAAATCCCGCGCATGACTACCTCTACACAAAACTCCAGTACAGCACGTGAACTCGCTAAATCCTTCGACCCGAAAACCATAGAAAGCCAATGGTATGCCTTTTGGGAAAGCAAGGGCTTTTATGCCGCCGGCATGAACCCCGAAGTCAAAGATAACTTCTGTATTTTATTACCTCCACCGAATGTCACCGGCACTTTGCATATGGGCCATGGTTTCAACCAGACCATTATGGATGCCCTGACCCGTTATCACCGCATGTGTGGTGACAATACCTTGTGGCAGCCAGGTACAGACCATGCCGGGATCGCTACGCAGATAGTGGTGGAGCGCCAGCTGGATGCGCAAGGTGTCAGCCGCCATGATCTCGGACGTGAGAAATTCCTGGAAAAAGTGTGGGAATGGAAAGAATATTCCGGTGGCACCATCACCAAGCAAATGCGCCGGCTGGGCACCTCGCCTGACTGGAGTCGCGAGCGTTTCACGATGGATGCAGGCCTCAACAAAGTGGTGACCGAGACTTTTGTACGCCTGTTTAATGAAGGCCTGATTTACCGTGGCAAACGCCTGGTGAACTGGGATGTGAAGCTGGGCACCGCGGTATCTGACCTGGAAGTGGTACAGGAAGAAGAAGACGGTTCCATGTGGCATATCAACTATCCGCTGGCGGATGGTTCAGGCCAGCTGACTGTCGCAACCACCCGTCCTGAAACGATGCTGGGTGACGTGGCCGTCATGGTGCACCCCGAAGACGAGCGTTATGCGCACCTGATCGGTAAAGCCGTTTCACTGCCGTTGTGTGACCGCGAGATCCCGGTAATTGCGGATGACTATGTGGATAAGGAATTCGGCACCGGCGTGGTGAAAGTCACCCCAGCACATGACTTTAACGACAATATGGTCGGCCAGCGCCAGGGACTGGATAAGGTTGTCATCCTCAATCTGCAAGGTTTTGTACCTGCCCAGGCTGACGTGTATGCCGCCGATGGCAGCGCCAAAACCGCGATCACACTACCAGCCAACCTGGTCGGCCTGGAGCGCTTTGCGGCCCGCAGGCAGGTGGTAGCTGATCTTGAGGCCGGCGGTTTCCTGGTAAAAGTCGAGAAACACAAATTGAAAGTACCACGTGGTGACCGTACCAACGTGGTAATCGAGCCTATGCTGACCGACCAGTGGTTTGTGGCGATGAGCAAGCCGGGCGAAGATGGCAAGAGCATCACTGAAAAAGCGCTGGAAGTGGTGGCGAATGGCGAGATCAAGTTCTACCCGGAAAACTGGGTGAATACCTATAACCAGTGGCTGAACAACATCCAGGACTGGTGTATTTCACGCCAGCTGTGGTGGGGCCACCAGATTCCGGCCTGGTACAGCGATGGTGGAAAAGTCTATGTCGCACATGATGAAGCGGAAGCTCAAGCCATGGCTGCCAAGGATGGCTACAGCGGTGCGTTGACGCGTGACAATGATGTGCTGGACACCTGGTACTCATCCGCCTTATGGCCGTTCTCTACGCTAGACTGGACCGGCGACGAGGCGATTGACGCACAGAATCAGGCTTTAAAGCAATTCCTGCCTTCCTCTGTGCTGGTCACCGGCTTTGATATTATTTTCTTCTGGGTGGCGCGCATGGTGATGATGACCAAGCATATCACCGGCAAGATCCCGTTCAAGCATGTGTATGTGCACGGCCTGATCCGCGATGCCGAAGGCCAGAAGATGTCCAAGTCCAAAGGCAATGTACTGGACCCGATAGACCTGATCGATGGCATTGACCTGGAAACCCTGGTGAAAAAGCGCACCACCGGCCTGATGAACCCGAAAGATGCAGAGAAAATCGAGAAGCGCACACGCAAGGAATTTCCGGAAGGCATTGCCGCGTACGGCACAGATGCACTCCGCTTCACCTTTGCCAGCCTGGCTTCACCGGGACGCGACATTAAATTCGACCTGCAACGCTGCGAAGGTTACCGCAACTTCTGCAACAAATTGTGGAACGCGACCCGCTTTGTATTGATGAATACTGAAGGCCAGGATAACGGCTTTGGCGTGGAAAGTTGCGACGACGGTGGCCGTAAATTCAGCCAGGCTGACCGCTGGATCGTCAGCCTGCTGCAACGCACAGAAGCCGAAGTGGAGCGTGCGTTCAATGATTACCGCTTCGACCTCGCCGCCAAGGCTATTTACGAGTTCGTCTGGGACCAGTATTGCGACTGGTACCTGGAAATCGCCAAAGTACAGATCCAGGGTGGCAGCGAAGCCGAGCAACGCGCCACACGCCGCACCTTGCTACGCGTACTGGAAACCATCCTGCGCCTGGCCCACCCTATCATCCCGTTTGTGACAGAGGAAATCTGGCAGACCGTCGCACCGATGACTGAGCTCAAAGACAAGTCACGCGGCACGGAAAGTATTATGTTGCAGACTTACCCGAAGGCCGATCTGGAAAAGATCGATGCAGAAGCCGAAGCCTGGGTGGCCACATTGAAAACAGTAGTGGAAGCATGCCGCAGCCTTCGTGGTGAAATGAGTATTTCACCTGCGGCAAAAGTGCCACTGATTGCAGCCGGTGACGCCACACAACTGGCGGCATATGCGCCTTACCTGAAGTCGCTGGCCAAGCTGGAAAATGTGGATATTGTGGCCGAACTGCCTGAAGCCGATGCGCCGGTGATGCTGGCGGGTGACTTTAAACTGATGCTCAAGGTGGAAATAGATGTAGCCGCCGAGAAAGAGCGCCTGGGCAAGGAGATCAGCCGTTTGCAGGGCGAAATCGCCAAGGCCAATGGCAAGCTGGGTAATGAAAGTTTTGTTGCCCGCGCTCCTGCCGCGGTGGTGGAACAGGAAAAAGCACGGCTGGCAGAATTCACTGCCAGCCTGGAAAAACTACAGGCACAGCTTGCAAAGCTGAAGTAGTTTTCCCGGCAATGCGTGGTGCTGTAGCCTACGCATGTTACGAGGCTACAGCACCGCATTTATGGCAGAACTTGGCAAATGCATTCTTGCGTGAATGGCAGGCGATGCAATAGTTATGCAGGCAAATGCCGCAATGCGTACAAAAATCATTGCTTTCGTTTTTCAGGTCCACATTGCGTTCGCAACCGGGGCATACGTTCTTTGCCAGTCTGGCCAGTGCCGTGTCATAACCTAATTCCTCGCGCCTGACGAATTCCGGCTGGGATTCCGCCAGTTTCTGCTGTTCCAGGTAGTTCTGCAACGCGGCAATCGCATATTTGCCGCCGACCACCGTGATCACAATACCCACGATATAGCGCACATAGCCACCATAATCCGGCAAGTAAGGCACCAGCTCCACAAAAAACGCCATCAGCGCGAAAATGATAAAGCCCCAGACGAATGGCCAGTACTGGGATTTCCGTTTATTGGCGAACAGCCATGCTGCCAATACCAACAATGGCAGCGTTAGTAACAGGCGATATAAAAACACCCGCATCTCCTGGTCTTCATAAGCATCTTCATATTGCTGGCGCGCGATCTCTTCCAAAACATTCACCCGCGTCAGCAAATGGTTTTCATGCTGTGCAATATCTGTCTGTTTCTGGTGAATATCTTCTATCGACTTCTCCGCATCCCGCTCCAATTTCTTTAATGTTTCCAATGTATGGGTGCGGCTCACCAGGTCATCCACCTCATCACTGACATCGCGGGTGGAAACCCAGTTGTCGAAAGTGGCACGGGCGGCCTGGTAATCCTTCTGGCGGATAATGAGTTGCAAATTGACTTGCTCCAGCTGATCGTCAAGTGTCTGGCGCTGCCTGGCCAGCACCCTGAGATCGGTGCGCAGCGGATCGATTTTTTTGTGATCGACGAAATCTTCAGTGGTATAACGGGTCTCTACGCGAGGCAGGTCGCCGATGATATTTTTACCCAGCCCGGTAAGAAACATGGCAAAAATAATCGCCACCATCCACAAGGCTCGGTTAAACCATTTTTCTGACAAGCGGACGCCTTTGCTCATGACATACCCCAAAATGATATAACCAACGATGCTAACGGGCTTTTACGTTCGCGGCAAGCGCTTGTCATATTCCGCCGCTGGCATGCCGGCAACGCTGGCGGTAAAATGCGGTTTTACCTCCAGTGACATGCAATGGCTGAATTGATAGAAGACTCGCCCGATGAAGTGATGTGCAGCTGCAGCGGCACAACGCGCGGCCTGATCGAGATGCTGGTCAAGCAAGGCAAGGACCTCGATGCCATTTCGCGTTATTCCGGCGCGCTTACCGGCTGCGGCGGCTGTGAGTGGGATATTGGCGAGCTGGTGAAAGAGCTGGAGAGGAAGGAGCTGGAAATAAAGGCAGCGGCGGCAGATTCGCCGCCCATTTCAGACCAGGCTAATCCAGACCAAATCAGCCCGAATCAAGTCAGCCCTGATCAGGCTGACCCGGACTGACCACATACCTTACATGCAGGGTCTTTGGATAACCTGATAGTGCGCCATTCGGCAGATAACGCATCCAGCAATAACAACCTTCCCTGCATGGTCTGCCCTATGTTCAATAATACCTTGATCGCCTCAGCCGCCTGCACAGAGCCTATCATGCCAACCAATGGTGCAAACACGCCGTTATCGGCACACCTTAATTCCTGGTCATCACCAACATCAGGATACAAACAGTGATAGCAAGGCGAATCGGCATGGCGGAAATCGAACACACTTAACTGCCCTTCAAACCGGATAGCCGCGCCGGATACCAGTGGCGTTTTGCCGGTAAAACATAGTTGATTCAGCAGGTAGCGGGTGGCGAAATTATCCGAGCAGTCGATCACCACATCAGCAGCAGCAACTTGTTCAGAGGCTTCCTGCTCAGTCATCCGCGTCAATATGGTATTGACCGTGACCTCCGGATTGAGTTGGGCAATGGTGGCCTGTGCCGATAGCGCCTTGTTCTGCCCGACTGCATTGGTGGTATGAATAATCTGCCGTTGCAGATTGGTCATGTCCACCTGGTCAAAATCACAAATGGTCAGCGTACCCACACCCGCTGCTGCCAAGTACATCGCCACCGGCGCCCCTAACCCGCCAGCACCGATGATCAGCGCGTGGCTTTGCGTCAGCATTTCCTGACCGGCATATTCGATCTGCGGCAGCATGATGTGACGGCTGTAACGAAGCAATAAATTGTCTTGCATACTTGTTATATCAATTCCGTTATTCAGGGCAGCCTTTGCGCCTGCACCATTTGTTGGATCAGCACTTTGGGGGAGAGCATGATCAGTCTGTCATCAAATACAGCGCCAGCGGTTTGCTGATAGGCTTTATCGACAAAAGTGAGGTCACCATCCGCATTTTCCTGCTCATCCGGATGCACCGCTGCCGGCATGGCATGACTTTGTCCGCCAGACACGGATTGTATGCCACCCAGCCCGTTTTCGCCATGCGAAAGCACGATGGCAGCCGGCCTGCTGGGAGTGCTGGTTGCCGGACCTGCCTCTCCGACGACCTGGACATTGCTGGCACTTTCCGCCGCTGCAACTGAAAACCACTGCGCATGGTGCGTAAAGGTGCTGTCTGCGCGGTAACGGAAATAACGACCCCAGGCATCAGTGGCGACTAGGCTGAGTTGCATCCAAGGCAATACGCCCTCATCAGCCGCACAAGTTTGGTTGGACGAAACGTTTTCCCAGCCATCTGCCGGGCTATCCGTATCCGGGCATGGCAAGTAATGATGAATCACCGCATGCCCCAGCAACGCCTGTTGCGCCATCTCTAATCTTTGTTCAGTTTGCTGATACTTTTGCATACTATGTTGCACACGCAACGGCGTTATTAACCAGCCCATCAGCAGGCTGAGTATCACCAGCGCAATCGCCAGCTCAAGCAAACTGAAACCCGCCAACAGTTTGGAAATCCGGTTAACCGGCTTGGTAACGCCTTGATCTATCATGGTGACCATCAGCGCTCCAAACTGTCATTGCTGGATATATCGAATGCCAAACCAGTAGGTATCTGTAACTTTTTCAATGTACCCGCTTCCAGGTAAGAAGCGAGGTCGCTTTTCTCTGCTACGCTATTCCGCATTTGCGATGCCAATCTTTCACCCGCCAATACTACTTTGGCCTGGGGTGATCCCGGTTGGTAAAACACCTGCTCACGCCAGCCATTCTGCTGGAACCAGTGATGCCTGGCATCGCCATCCAGCATATGTTGCAAAGCCAGAGGCCAATGTGCGGAAGCATCCAGCGGCAACCTGCCCAAACCGGAAGATGCCGGGGCACATTGCCCGGCATTTAGGGACTGCGCACCCAGGCAACCGCTGTCAGTGACAGCCGCAGCCATAGGCAACGCAGCGCATGCATTCAAACTGCAACGCAATGCGCGTTTGACTTCTGCCAGTACCTGCTGTTGCATATGCCTGTGCATCGCTGTTGCGGTTACCGGCCAGACGACATCATTAAAACTTACCGTAGTGGGCGCCATTACAAAACCACTCGCCGCATTTTCTGGCGGGCTGGCGTTGTCGCCGATATCGGCCAGGTCAAGATAGTGCATGGCGACCTCAGTGCCAGTGTCATTGCGTTGCTGCACCCAGCCATCTTTACGTATCAGCGCTTGCATAGGTGCAATAATGACGGCGACCGCCCCGTTGCCTTGTGTAGCATCCCAGCTTGGTCCAGCTGAGGACCTGACACTCCAGCTACCCGCTGTATCGGTATTCAACGGCAACAGTCGCGGATTATTTTTATAACGCTCGGAGACTGCATACCATAAGCGTTCGCCACTGCCGTCACGGATATCACCCACACCCAGCGTCTTCCATGGCAAACGCCCCAGGCGGGAAGTGTTACTGCAACTGGTCTCTGCCAGGCCATCATTGTTGCGGTCAGGGCAAGGCAGATCACCGGGCCGCTGGCAATTCATTTCACATGCCGTCAGCCCAAGCGGCTGGTTGGCATATGCCAGCAATGCCTGCTGGGCGAGCGCCAGAGAGGCCATGGTTTTGCGCATGGCATAATATCCAGGCTGGTATTTCAATGAGGTATGCATCGCGAGGCCGCCCAGCCCGGACAGTAATAGCAGGATGATCCATGCCGTGACCCCACGCTGATATCTGACTGGCTGCTTCATGTCGCACTCACCGAAGCAGGGAGCGAACCGGGAAAATTGAACCACTGCAACTCACATTGTGCGTCAATCAAGGGCGCCGATCCGGCAACAGTCCATTGACAGGCTCGCACCAGCAGCATACCGGCGTATTTCTGCTGCAACGGTTGCAACCAGGTCAGTACCTCAGCCTCATGTGCAACGGACCAGCGCATACTGACCGGCGTGATGGTCATGGATACATTGCTGACGTTAGGGATAGGCAAAAATTGGTGACAGGTTACGGCTTCACAGGTGGCTGAAGGCTGGATGTCGTATTGCATATGCGGCAACTGCGATTGCTGTTGCAATACATGCCAGCTATCTATCCACTGAACTGGATCTGCAGCGCGGCCCAATCCCAGCTGCTCCCAGCGCGCTTTATTAGACAGAAAAAATCCCACATCTTTTTTATAAGCGGCTTGTTGCGTGACTCTTTTCTGCTCGGCGCGTAATTGTTGCTGAACCTGGTTCAGTTCATTATCCAATGTCGAATACTTGAACAGATGAATACCGGTAGCGATTGATCCGGATAAAATGACCAGCAACAAAGCTAGCAGGTGCCAGCGCAGCGCTTGCCAATATGAGAGCGTTGTCATGCAGCCACCCTGACCCATGAGCGCAATTTTATCTTAAGCGTTTGAACAACCGGCATCGACGACCCTTGCGTATCTCCCTGCCGCGCAGCATTTCCACTTGCAGGTGCGGCATTCACTTCTGTCAGCTCTACAATGTCAGGGTGCTGGCGTAACTTTTCCAGTAACGACTGCCACTCCTGGCGTACATTTGAAGAATCTGTATTTTCTTTTTGCGAGAAAGTAATAGTGACCGTCTGAATCCAGTCGCTTCCGGCTAGAGAAAACGGCTCTTGCGCTGGACCATAGCGCCATTCGATCTCTTTTACCTGCCAGATATTTAGTCCGGAAATACTACTTTGCAGAACCGCCAGTGCATGGTCAGGCAAGCTTGTTGAAGAACCCAGGCCTTGCACCGCTTGCGAGAGTGACTGTATGCGTCGCAGCTCTACATAAGAAAATTGCCAATCGGGTTTCGCCCCCTGCCAATGCCGTAAGTTCTGTTTGCCTTGATGAAGAGTGAGTTGCACACTTTCCATGCACTGCTGGCTGATCCAGGAAATCATGATAAACAAGCCAAGCATTAAGCCGCCAGCCGTGGTTATTTTGCGTTTGGCATGCGCAATATGCTTATTAATCAAAACCGCAGGCGGGGCAAAATTCGGCAACTGGCGCGTGCTCAGCATCACTTGTACCGCCGCCCAATCCATCGTATTCAACCCTTGCGGCACTGCTCTCCAGCCAAAGTGGCGATGAACATCGGCATAAGTCAAACAGGCTAATTTGATTCCGGCAGGCAACTGTTCCGCTGCCAGGTCACTAGCGGTCGCATCTTCATTTAACCAGAATAGTTTTAATGACTGCGTTTCTTGCAGCCAATGCTGGCTGATCAGATAAAGGCGTGTCTGGGCGATCTCATTCAGAATTCTTGCGTGTATTGAATCATCCGGGGCTAGTGTTATCAACCGGCTAAAAAGAAGCCTGGATTGATACAGATAGCGGATACGCAGCTGCTGGTTTGCATAATAAACATAGCAGCACTGCGGCTCTGCCGGGTGCAAGTGCGCATGCAGGCAGGGCAAACACAAAGCCTGCGTATACACTCCCTGTACCCGGAGAGCCTGTTTTTGCATGGCCTGCAGGCAGTCCCGTAGTGGTACAGAATGGATTGCGGAAAACAGGTAGCGGTCTTCCTTGCGCAATCCTTTTAGCGTGCCCACTTTATGCACCGCATGCAGACCCTGTGCAAATGGCCAGGCAGCCAGCCTGCGCGTCAACAACTGTTTAGTGGCAGTGCGGCCAACATGTGGCAGCACCTCTACATGATAGTGTTCATCGGCGATATCGGTGAGGAAATATACGGTAGCAGCTGTATGTTGCCGGAGCCAATCCAGTAACAATTGCTGGCCATCATCGCTCGCCGAAAACACGCGCAACTCGCACTGTCGCGCCTTCATATGCAAAACACGCCATTGATCGTTGCCCACCAGAATCACCAGCTGTTGTGTCATGGTTTGATCACACCGCTTTAATCGCGCCAGGTCTAATAACGCAGGCTGGAAAAACTGTCATAAACAGGCAGCATCACTGCCGCCATCAGGAACAACAACATAAGACCCAGCACCATGGTCAGCAGCGGTTCCAGCAACCGCAAAAGCGATTGCATCTGTGCCTGAACCTCCTTGTCATAAAAAGCAGCCTGCTGCGACAACATACGGTCGAGCGCACCTGTGGTTTCCCCGATACGTATCATGCGTACCAGCAACGAAGGGAACCTGCCTGTGGCAGAAAAGCCTGCAGCCAGGCCTTCACCAGCCTGGACACGATGATGCACTTCAGACAATGCCTGCGCCATAACACGGTTATGCAACAGCGGCTGACACCATTCAAGTGCCTGCAGCAGCGGGATGCCGGTCTGGTACATCAAGCCCAGAAACCGGCATAACCTTGTTAACACTAACTGATGAAGCAAACGTCCTATCACCGGTAATCTCAACAATAATTGATCCCAATGCAGCGCATAGACCGGAGAGCGCTTGATGGCAAATCGCAGACCAAGCATCAACAGGATGAACAAAAGCATACAAGTGCCGCCGTGAGACACGACTCCGTCAGACAGGCCAAGCAACAGCCTGGTCGACCACGGCAGCTCCTGGCCCAGACTTTGCAGGAACCCGACCATTTGCGGGACCAGGAATGTCAACATCACCGCCGCAGCAATACATACCATTCCACATAACAAGGCAGGGTAGGTAAGGCCACGCTTGGTCTGCGCCAGCAAATCTGCCTGCCATTGCAGGGTATGCGCCAGGTGACCAAAAATCCCGGGCAGTTGGCCGGTAAGTTCCCCTGCAGCGACCAGGTGGGAGACTAACGCAGGAAATACTTGCGGCTGGGCTTGCATGGCTTGCGACAGTAATTTCCCAGCTTCAAGGTCATGATGCAGTGCCCTGAGTGCTTCAGCCATCTTTCGATGTTCACACTGCCCCGCCAACTCCTCCAACGCCTGCAGTAGTGGCACTCCGGCTTGCAGCAATTGCTGCAGCTGGACGCAGAAAAGAATCAATAATTGTGTACTGATGCGTGGCTGGAACCAGGCTTTTGACTGGCCGGTTTTGACTGTAAGTAATTCCAGCCCCTGTTTTTGCAAAGTGGCAGCAAGAACCTCTTCGTTTGCCGCCTGCAACGTGCCGCGCTGCGGTTTTCCAAAGCTATCAATTGCGGTATAGCGGTAGCTGTTCATGCCGCCTGCCTTTGACCATAAGCACTGATATCAACCACCCGCCGCAACTCCTGCAGGCTGGTGTCTCCCGATAGCACTAACTGCAGCCCTTCTTCCGCCAATGTGGTATACCCATATGTGCGAGCCTGTTGCTGCAACTGCAATAAAGAGGTCTGTGTGGCAAGCATCTCATCCAGTTCGGCATGCATGGTGAGGATCTCCATAATCGCCAGCCGTCCACGATAGCCACTCATACGACAATGCCCACAACCCACTGCCTGGTAAAGCTGAAGGCCAGCTTCAGGCTTAGTCATCACCGCCTGCAACCATGTTTTAGTATCTTCGTCTGGCACGGCCTGGGTCTTGCAATGGTTACACAAGCGCCGTAAAAGCCGTTGTGCAATCACCCCTACCAGGCTACCCGCCATCATTTGCGGGCTGACACCAAAATCGGTTAAACGCGAAAATGCGGCGATGGCATTATTGGTGTGCAAGGTCGTCATCACCAGATGACCGGTCATGGCAGCCCGGATAGCCATGGCGGCTGTCGGCTCATCACGCACCTCTCCGACCAGGATAATGTCAGGATCCTGCCTTAATATGGACCTGATGCCGCTGACAAAATCCACCTTGTTCGCCTCATTGACCGATGTCTGCCGCATCAGCATATGCGGGTATTCGACCGGGTCTTCCAGCGTCATGATATTGACATGCTGGTGATTGAGATGCCCGAGCATGGAATACAAGGTAGTCGTTTTGCCACTGCCGGTCGGCCCGGTCAGGATCAATAAACCTTCCGGTTTTTCCAGCAGATTTTTAAGCAACAGCAACTGTGCTGGGCGCAGCCCCATCGCCTCAAGGGGAATGATTGACTTTTCCCTATCCAGCACCCGTAACACGATATTTTCCCCATGCAGGGTAGGATGGCTGGAAACCCTGAAATCAACCTGGCTGCCACATAAAAACAGATGTACCCGGCCATCCTGTGGAGTACGCTGCTCGGCGATATCCATCCCGGCAAGAATCTTGAGTCGCACGCACATGGCAGGCCAATAACAGTCATGCAAACTGCGGACTTGCCAGAGCACACCATCGATCCGGTAGCGTATCCTCAGGAAAGCCTGCTCCGGTTCGAAATGGATATCCGATGCACCCTGCTTGACCGCATCCACAAGCACGGCATTGACCAGCCGGATCACCGGTCGCTCATCATTTAACGAAAGTGGTTGCGCCTGCAGGTTTTCCTGCTCTATCTCCTGCAGAATGGCATCCAGCGACAAACTGTGTCCGTAGAACTTATCCAATGCCTGTTCAATTTGCGCCTCGGTCGCCAATAAGGGTTTAAGCTGAGTATCGCTACCCAGTAAATAACGTAATTGATCCAGCACAGTGATGTGATTCATCCCTGCCATCGCTATGCGCAACACTCCATCTGCTGAAAGATCAACAGGCACTACCCTGTTCTGCCTGGCAAAGGTTTCGGGCACCATGGCCAGTATCTCAGGGTCTGGAATCACCTGCTGCAGATCTATACTTTCCCGGGCATGATGCTGTGCCAGCACATCCCTGATCATGGCATCGGTCACAAAATGCAAGCGCACAAGTTGTTGCCCAAGCAGCAGGCGGCTTTCCCGTTGCTCAATCAAGGCGATTTCCAACTGGTCGGCCGTGATCATGCCCTTAGCCAGCATCCAATCACCCAATCGCGCCTTATCTGTTATCGTCAACATCGCTAATCCTGGCCGGCGGGTTCACTAGCAGGCTCATAAGCCACGTCATATTCCGGAATTTCCTGCCGCAGGATCTGCAGATAGGTTTGCTCTGCCTCAGACTCTCCAAGCTCTCTGGCAAGCTTTGCCAGTGCGGCCATGGCTTCCACGTTATGCGGGTCTTGCTGCAGGACAGCCAGTAGCGTTTTCCTGGCTGAATGTACTCGTCCTTCATGCATATGCACTTCAGCTTCAGCTATATTGCTCATGTGCGCAGCACCCACGACCAACGGCTTTTCAACCTTCAATAGCCATCGTGGTTTACGAGGGTCAGGCATACTTTGCGTGCTATTTCTTTTTTCCAGATGCCCAGAAAGCGTTGGCTGCATCTCATCGTGCCTGTTCAATTGAAACAGACTGGCGCCTAGATTCTTTTCCAGCAGTATTTCGGGTATCTCCTCTGGAACAACATCACTGGCAGTAATGTGTGGAGGCTGCTGAAGTGTCAATAGATCGGCGTGAGAAAGCATGACTCTTAGCTGCTGACCCGTCGCAATAAGTATGCATGCTATTGCGCTCCACAAAAGTACGGATAAACTGCGTTCAGTTTTCCATGAGTCCGTCATCGTGATCAGTGAACCGCGATAAGCTTTTGCAAATGACCTGGCAAGAGCCCTGCGCCTGATGATTAAATAAAGACTCAAGAAGCTTCTCCCAATCCAAACTCAAAATCATCCGTTGGCAAAGACTCAGGCAACAAGGGTTCGAATGGTTTCAAATCGCCAGATTTAACATCTGCCAGACCAATCACCGTTGGCCGCAAGAACACCACCAGTTCCGTTTTCCTAGCTGCCTGATTCTTGCCCCTGAATGCATAACCGATAATTGGTATGTCCGCCAGAACGGGAACCCGGTCGGTGAAATCCCGCTGATCCTCCTGCATCAAGCCACCTAGCACAGCCACATTGCCGCTGGCGATATTGAGTACAGACTCCATTTCGCGCACCTGGATTTCGGGAATGCTGCTGACTATGCGCGTGCTGCCACTACCCAGTTGCGGATTTGGATCTTCTATGTAGCGCAACACCTTAGATACCGTGGGCCGGACATTCAAATTTACCCGTTTCTGGCTATTGATCTGGGCAGTGACCGCCATGACCAATCCGACCGGCACGGTATTGGCAGTCGTCGTCACTGCCTGCAGATTTGCACCGTTATTGCTGCTGCTTTGTGATATCTGTGATTGGATAGTGAAATACACCAGGTTATCCACTACTTTCAGGATGGCTGTCTGGTTGTTCAATACCATTAATTTAGGGCTGGAAAGCACCCTGGTTTTGCCGAACTGCTCTAACAGTGTGACACTGGCGCTTAAATTGCCAAAACGGCTGAACGGATTGAAATAGCCGAACATGAACGCCACGCTGCCGTTGTTCTGGCCAAGCGCGTTTTTACTATTATTGCTTTCAAAACTGCGGCTGGCTGGATTGAATTGCGCCGCTTCGCTGCCTAATGATTGCGAAAACACCACTCCGCGCTGCTGGGCTGCTGAAGATAACCGGCTCCAGTCTATGCCCATCTGGAAGCTTTTACTAAGCTCCACTTCGACGATGGTAGCCTCAATCAATACCTGCCTGGCAGCTATCTGCATCACAGACTCCAGGTAAGACTTGATTTGTGCCTGCTGGTTATGTGAAGCGCGTATCGTCAGGATGCCAGTCTCCGGATTAGCAATCAATCTAGATGCTCGCCAGCGCACATGCGCCTGTTGTTTCTTCTCCTGCTTTTCCGCGGATGGGAATGTAGGTGTATTTTTAATTTCACCACCCTGCAAAGCCCCATCTGCAGCCGCCATTGTGTCGGGAGTCACTGGTACGGTATTGAGGATGGAGATGGCATCGTCCATCACTTCATCCCTGGCGATAGTGGCTCTATCAGTCTCTTCCAGTAAGGCTTGTATGTTCTGTACAACACTTTCCCACAGATGGTAGCGCGATTGTGTGGCGACTGCCGTTCTCGAACTATTGCTGTTTCCAGCTTGTAAGGCCTGAGATGGTGCAGATGCGTTATTATTCTGGCCGGAGCCTGTTGCAGGCCTGCCGGTACTATTGATTTCACTGGCGACGCCAATAAAAGCGGTGGTATCGCGCGTCATGTTCACGTAGTTCAGTTTGTAGCTGCGAATCACCGGCATGTCCGGCGCCAGCAGCCATACACCGTTTCCCCACTCATAGTACATATCGACCTGTTTGGCGATACGTGACAAAATCGCAGGCACTGATTGCTGTATTGCATGTAAGGAAACCTTGCCTCTTAACGCCGGATGTATATCCATATTGAGGTGGCTTTCTTTTGCTAACAGGTGCAACACTTCCTGCACCGGTGCGTCCTGGACGACCAGGTTAATCAGCAAGGTTGGGACAGCAGATTTTAAGGGTGGTCTTGAAACCGGCGCAGATTCTACTTCCGAGGTTTCGACTTCAGGGTAATTTGGCTGGGGAGATAAAGGCTGGTCAGCCGCCGGGAGTTCTGGCAAATGTAAAGCTGAATGTCGATTATCATCATTGATGGCCTGCCTGTGACAGGATGTCAGCCATAGACAAACAAACAGCACAGCAGCAATGCGCATTCCCTCCACCCCTGACAATTAATTATTATTAACATATATTAAATATAGTTAATAATAAAAAGTCAAATAGTTAGAAGAGAAAGCTCAATTACGATTTAGAACAACTCGATCTCACCCTCAATAGTGTTGTCTTGCAACTGGCCGCCGGTAACCAATTTCTCGTAAAAGCAGATCTGGTCGCGGCCGTGTTCTTTCGCGTAATACAATGCTTCGTCTGCGCGTTCAAGTACAGTGTTGGGAAGTATATTGAGCGCCATTTTCGAACAGCCTACGCTCATGGTCACCTGGCCTACCTGAGGGAAAACATGCGTATTCAACGCCTCCCTGAAGCGCTCCAGCAAGCCGACAATGTCACCTTCTTCGGCGCAGGAAAACACACCTACAAACTCTTCACCGCCAAAACGGAACAGCAGATCACCTTCACGGAAGGTTTCCTGCATCAGCCGGGAAAGCAGCAGCAGGACTTCATCACCAATCAGGTGGCCGTAGGTATCGTTGATCTTCTTGAAAAAATCGATATCGAAAATCGCCAGGAAATGATGCAACGGAAACTTGTATTCCGGCTTGTAATCATTGAACAGGATCTTGCTGACGCAATGATCGAAGGTTTTGCGGTTAAGCAGGCCGGTCAGGGCGTCACGTTCGTTCTCAATAATCAGGCTGGCGTAGTGGTGAAACATATCCAGGCATTGCTTGACCAGGTCAACCGCTTCACTATCCAGTGTTTCGTGCTGTATCAGCAGAATGGCATGCTTGTGTGCGATGCTTTGTTGCAGGGGAAACAGATGCAGTTTGCCGCTATGCGTTTCAATACACTCATAGTGCTGCGCACCTTTATCCATATATGCCAGCAGCAGTGTATAGTTTTCCGGCTCCCAGCCTTCAAACGCTGGTGGTTTATCGTTGCTTTCAAGCGCATCGATGACCGACATCAGCTGCCGGCGGGACAACACCTGCATACTGACCGGCTCGCGCTGCGCAGCGAAGATATTTAACCAGTGCTGCATGAGCGATAGCAAGGCTGGATCCAGCGCAAGACTCTCTCTGACCTTGGTAAGGTCGGTGAGACTCTGCATAAAATTGCTCAGATTTAGATGTGTAGTCATGTGTTCGGAGTGCGGATTTACGAACACTTTATCAGGAAGGATAAGCGGACTTATTGGCGATAAGAGCCAATATTTTCAATTACTTTGAGGTTTAATGCTGCGGGAAAGAAAAATGGGGTGGCTAATGGGGCTCGAACCCACGACAACCGGAATCACAATCCGGGGCTCTACCAACTGAGCTATAGCCACCACTGGGAAAATTTTTGGCCTGCCCGACAGGAATCGAACCTGTAACCCCCAGCTTAGAAGGCTGGTGCTCTATCCAGTTGAGCTACGAGCAGATAGGTGTTACATGACGATCGGGCAATCCAGAGAAAACTGGTCGGCGTGGAGAGATTCGAACTCCCGACATCCTGCTCCCAAAGCAGGCGCGCTACCAGACTACGCTACACGCCGAAAGCAGGAATATAACCGATTTTCTGAAATCGTGTCAATGTCGATGTGATAAAATTCTATTTTTAACGATGATATTTTGCTCATGAGCGCACAAATTATTGATGGTAAGCAGATTGCCAATCAACTGCTGGATGAAATTAAAAACAATATTGATCAGCGCCTGCAATCCGGCAAACGTGCACCATGCCTGGCCGTAGTATTGGTGGGTGATGATGCCGCTTCTGCCATTTATGTGCGAAACAAGCAGATCGCCTGTGAAAAAGTCGGCATTGTTTCCGAAGCTTATAAATTACCTTCCAGCATTACTCAGGAAGAGCTATTTGCGTTGATCAGAAAATTGAACCAAGATCCGAATACAGATGGCATTCTCGTACAGTCCCCTCTGCCACATCATATTGATGAAACCGCGATTCTGGCATTGATAGACCCGGCCAAGGATGTAGACGGCTTTCACCCTTATAACATTGGGCTGCTGGCGGTACGTCAGCCACAACTGCGCTCTTGTACGCCTTATGGCGTGATTAAAATGCTGCAAGCCAGCGGTATCAGCCTGAAAGGCCTGGATGCCGTAGTTGTCGGTGTTTCCAACCATGTTGGCCGTCCTATGGGTTTGGAATTATTGCTGGCAGGTTGCACGGTGACCAGTTGCCATCGCCATACCAAAGACCTGGCCGGACATATCCAGCGGGCAGACCTGGTCGTGGCGGCAGCGGGCAAACCTGGCCTGGTGAAAGGCGAGTGGATCAAGCAAGGCGCGATTGTGGTGGATATCGGTATTAACCGTTTGCCGGACGGCAAACTTGCCGGTGACGTTGAGTTCGAGGTGGCAAAGCAACGTGCCGCTTATATCACCCCTGTGCCCGGCGGCGTAGGCCCGATGACTGTCGCTACACTGATGGAAAACACACTGAAGGCGCTGGAGCTAAGGGAGCAGAACTGAACAGGCAGTATCGCCCGTTGATAAAGAAGCTTTGCAAGGCCATAAAATCGGTGTAAACTCGCGCGATTATTGATTAACGTAATGCAGTAAAAAGCGCCTTTCAGGCAAGTAATATCAAGTAGTTTCGTCCTTTGGAACCATCATGGCAGACACCGTTAACAAATCTTTTACACCTTACCAGCCAGCAGCCGGTGAGGAGTACATGAATAAAAAACAGCAGGAACATTTCAAGAGTATCTTGAATAACTGGAAATCAGAGCTCAGTCACGATATCGACCGCACGGTGCACACCATGCAAGATGAAGTTACCAGTTTTGCCGACCCTAACGACCGCGCCAGCCAGGAATCCGATATGGCGCTGGAATTACGCAACCGCGACCGCGAGCGCAAGCTGATCAAGAAAATCGATGAGACCTTGCGCAACATTGAAGGCGGCGATTACGGCTATTGCGAAGGCTGTGGCATTGAAATCGGCCTGAAACGCCTGGAAGCACGTCCGACAGCGACACTGTGCATAGACTGCAAAACGCTGGATGAAATGCGTGAAAGACAAGTCGCTAAGTAGCGACTGGCAGCAAAGGAAAAAGCGAGTGGAAACCTACCACTCGCTTTTTTATTACCCGCTGTTAATTGTTTCAAAGCCGGCTGATGCAAACAATCGACTTTAATTCATGCTTACTGGTGATTATTGCTTAAGCTCTTTGCCGGCTGACAACCGTAACAAACGTTTGTTTTACCAGCTCTCCTCAACAGAAAAAAGACGCTTATGTTCGCGGATAGCATAGCGGTCCGTCATGCCCGCGATGTAATCAGCCACGGCGCGAGCCTGGTCTTGCCTGGCAGCCAACTGATGCTCATCCGGCATCAGGTGGGGCGATTGCATAAAGGCGGTAAACAGCTCCTCAATGATACGGCTGGCTTTGGCACTCATGCGATTGACTTTGTAATGCTTGTATAAATGCTTGAGCAAGAACTGTTTGAGCTCCAGGTTTTTATCAGCAATCGCCTGACTGAAACCAACCAGGTAAGGCGCTTTACGCACATCGTCAATCGTGGCCGGATTAACCTTGGCGATCGCCTGCTGGCTTTGCTCGCATAGATCCACCACCAACACATTGATCATGCGGCGTATGGTTTCGTGAATCAGCCGCTTTTCTTCGATCTCGCCATACAGCCGCTTCACTTCGGCCATATTCTCGGCAAACAACTGGATATGAGACAACTGCTGTATGGTGATGAGACCAGAGCGCAAGCCATCATCAACATCATGATTGTTATAGGCGATTTCATCGGCAAAATTGGTGACCTGGGCTTCGAGGCTGGGGGACTCCTTGCGCAGGAAACGCTCGCCGACATCGCCCAATCGCTCGGCATTCTTGCGGGAACAGTGCTTGAGGATACCCTCACGCACCTCAAAGGTCAGGTTTAATCCATCGAAACTGGCATAGCGGTTTTCCAGCAGATCCACCACCCGCAATGACTGCAGATTATGCTCGAAGCCGCCATAGTCACGCATGCATGTATTCAGCGCATCCTGCCCGGCATGGCCAAATGGCGTGTGCCCCAGGTCATGCGCCAGCGCAATGGCTTCGGCGAGGTCTTCGTGCAACCCTAATGTACGTGCAATACCGCGCGTGAGTTGTGCGACTTCAATACTATGCGTCAACCGGGTGCGGAACAAATCGCCTTCATGGTTCACGAATACCTGGGTTTTGTACTCCAGGCGGCGGAAGGCGGTGGAATGAATGATACGGTCCCGGTCACGCTGGAACACATTGCGCGTGGGCGACTCCTGCTCAACAACCCTGCGGCCACGCGTCTGTTCGGGGTGGGCGGCAAAGCTGGCTAAGGTCATTGTGTGTTCTCTATCTTTTTCAGGCAGCCAGTGACAGTGTCTGCTTTAGCTTTTCGGCATCGTAATCCGCTGTGATCACCGCCTTGCCTATGCCTTGCTGCAGGATGAGGCGGATACGTCCATCCGCGACCTTCTTATCAAGTTGCATCAACCGCAAATATTCGTCAGGCCCGAAGTCCGGCGCGTCTATCGGCAATTTCGCTGCCTGCAAAATCGCCTTGATACGCTGCACTTCGGCAGCATTCAGCCAACCCATGCGCTCGGACAGATCGGCCGCCATCACCGTTCCAGCGGCCACTGCTTCGCCATGCAACCATACCCCGTAGCCCATGGCGTTTTCGATGGCATGACCAAACGTATGGCCCAGGTTCAACAATGCACGCTCGCCCTGCTCATGTTCATCGGCCGCCACCACTTCAGCCTTGTTCTGGCAGGAACGGTAAATGGCATAACTGGCGACTGCTGTATCCAGTGCCATCAGTGCAGAGATATTGGTTTCCAGCCAATCGAAGAAATCGGCATCCCTTATCAGGCCGTATTTGATCACCTCGGCCACACCTGCGGATAATTCACGCTGCGGAAGGGTTTTCAGGGTATTGATATCGGCCAGCACCAGCTTTGGCTGGTAAAAAGCGCCTATCATGTTTTTACCGAGCGGGTGGTTGATACCGGTTTTACCGCCAACACTGGAATCCACTTGCGACAGCAAAGTAGTGGGCACCTGGATGAAAGGCACGCCCCGCAGGTAAGTCGCTGCGGCGTAGCCGGTGAGGTCACCGATCACGCCGCCACCCAGCGCGATCAGCGTGGTATTGCGTTCACAGCGGTTTTGCAGCAAATGATCATAAATGATTTGCAATGTGTCGTTATTTTTATAGGCTTCACCATCCGGCAGGATAATCTCGATCACACTGACGCCAGCCTCGCGCAATGGCTGCGCCAATACCTGCATATACAATGGGGCTACGGTGGTGTTACTGACGATCGCCACTTGCTTGCGCTTCAAATGGGGCAATATCAATTCGGCCTGGCCGAGTAAGCCATTACCGATATGGATGGGATAGCTACGGTCAGCTAGGCTGACAGTTAAGGTTTGCATGATGACTCCAGCGCGTGCAATGCAGTTTCAATTTTTTGGATAATGACCGCCACCGGCTGGTGTCCGGTGTCAACAATCAGGTCGGCAGTTTCGGTATACAGGGGATTACGGGCATGAAACAACTGTTCCAGCTTGGCTTTGATATCCACGTTTTGCAATAAGGGCCGGTTCTTGTCATTGCGGGTACGCAAATACAGTTCGTTGACGTTTGCCCGCAGGTAGATCACATAGCCATACTGTTTGAGGATGGCGCGGTTCTCAGGTGCAATGATGGCGCCGCCGCCGGTGGCGAGCACGATATTGTCCTGCTGCCCCAGCTCTTCCAGCGTCGCGGTCTCCCGTTTACGGAATCCCTCCTCACCTTCAAGTTCAAAGATGGTAGGGATCTTCACGCCGGTGCGCTGCTCAATCACATGGTCTGTATCAAAGAAGGTTTTACCCAGGTTCTTGGCGACTAGTTTGCCAACTGTGGTTTTCCCCGCGCCCATCAAACCGATTAAAAAAATATTATTTGGTATACGCCCGCTCATAAAAAAGCCCAACCGATACAGTTGGGCATTTTAAGGCAAAGCACGCCCGCTGTCAGTAACAGCGGGGTCCGGGGAGGGAATTAGTTCAGTGCCAGCGTTTCATCCATGACTTTCGGGGTGATGAAAATCAGCAGCTCAGTCTTGTCTTCTTGCTTGGTATTGCGTTTGAACGCATAACCAACCACCGGCAAGTCACCGAAGAAAGGCACTTTGTCGGTACCTTTACGTGATACCTGCTCGTAGATACCCCCAAGCACCACTGTTTCACCGTTGCCCACCAAAACTTGTGTCTGGACATTCTGAGTGTTGATGGCAACACCTCCAGGTAAAGTTTCACCACGGCTGTCTTTACGCACATCCAGATCCATGATGATCTTCTGGTCAGGCGTGATTTGTGGGGTGACCTCCAGGCTGAGCTCGGCCTTTTTGAAGCTTACCGCCGTGGCACCGCTGCTGGTGGCAGTCTGGTAAGGGATTTCCACACCCTGCGCTATACGCGCCTTTTGCTGGTTGGCCGTTGTCACGCGCGGGCTGGAGATCACTTTGCCTCGCGAATCCGCCTCAAGCGCAGACAGTTCCAGGTTCAGCAACAAATTGGCGGACAATTTAAGCAGGCTCAGCGCAATCCCACCATATGCATTGGTGACTGGCAGATTGGACATCAAGTCGGGTTGGCCATTCGAGCTAAGCAGGTAGCCGTTAGGATCCACACGTCCGTTTTCAAAACCCGTCACCGTTTGCACAGTTCCGCCCTGATTACCCAAGGTATAGGTTCCACTGCGTCCAGCAGTTGTAGGTGCAGTGTAGGCGGTTGCCCTATTTCCAAGTGAGCCACCGACCGACAATGCAGAGTTACTGCCCGGGGTGCCAGTCTGCTGGATACCGAAACGTGCACCCAAGGCTTTGGAGAATGTATTGGATGCGATCACCATACGGGATTCGATCATCACCTGCTTCACAGCCACATCGACCTTATTGATGATGGCCTGAATCTCCTCCAGCTTTTTGGCAGTATCCTGCACAAAAATGGTATTGGTACGCACATCAAAAGTGACACTACCGCGTGGCGAGAGAATACGGTTTAAACGCCCGGCAGAACCGGTGGAACCACCGATAGAACCTCCGGCAGCACCAGCCGCCATACCGGTACCACCACCCAACAGCATATTCCGGAAATCAGCCGCCTTCTGATATTTCAGTGAAAACACTTCTGTACGTAATGTTTCCAACGTTTCACGTTCGGCATCGGCGGTTAGTTGCGCCTTCTCCTTGGCGGCGAATTCTTCCGCCGGGGCGATCGAGATCACACTACCATTCACGCGCATATCCAGGCCCTTGCTTTGCATGATCACATCCAGAGCCTGATCCCATGGAACATCCTTCAGGCCTATGGTGACGCTGCCGGAGACTGAATCACTGACTACAATATTCTTGCCAGTGAAGTCAGCAATCACTTTCAATACATCCCTCACATCTACGCGCTGGAAATTCAAAGACAATTTCTCTCCTGCATAGCCCTGCTTTGAACCCTGGATCAGTTTATTCGGGTCTTTGACCAACGGGCGGATATCCACTACCAGCATGCGCTCGGCCTGATAAGCGGACTGCTCCCAGTCACCTTGCGGCTCAATGATGATTTGTGCCTGATTGTTATGCCGTAATGCATCGACATACAGCACTGGCGTATTGAAATTAATCACATTGAGACGGCGCTGCAGAGATTCCGGTAATTCGGTATTGGTGAAATCGACCACCACGGTTTTACCGGCATTGCGTACATTGACGCCCACCTGACTATCGGAAAGGTCGACCACAATGCGGCCTTCCCCGTTTTTACCTCGCACGAACTCAATATTCTGGATGCGATGTGCTACCGACGCCACTGACTCGGAAAAACGTTTCGCAGCCGCAGCTGCGGGAACTTGTTCGCCGCTTTCTTGCGCGAGTGCGATCACCAGCCCATTTTGTTGAACCTGCAACTGATGCTGCACAGATTTGGACAAGTTAAGTACAATCCGGCTACGATCGTTCGTCTGCGCAACCTGCATTGTCTTCAGTGCACCCTGGTTCACAGAAACGACATTCTTGCCGGTTGCATTACTGGTGCGTGGAATATCAAATACGATCCTGGGTGGATTGGTCAGGGTGAAGCTTGCAGGTGCCACAGACAGAGGTTGCGACAATTGCAACTGCACATTCAACCGCCCGCCGGGCAGCGTAGTGACTTCTACTCCCTGCAATTGATTATTACCAGCGGGTACTTCTGCCGCCATCACCGGTTGCGCTGCCATTACAACGCACAATGCTAGCTGTCTAGCAAAAGAAAAAAGTGTTTTCATCATTGATGTTCCTGCAATTCCAATGTTGTCATTTGCTCAGTCCATTCACCGGTCACCTGATCCTGAATGGTCTCTTTTACCCTTAACTCATACTTCAATGTCTGCCCGTTTTCTGCCAGCGAGGTGATCAGCCCCAGTTTTTCCCCCATGTACTGCCCGGGCTTCACCTGGTAAATCATGTTGTCCGGTGTTTGTATGGTGGCAAAGGTTTTGTTCTTCCTGCTCATCACACCGACGAACTTTAGGCTCTCCAGCGGATAAGCTTCAAGTGGCTCTTTATGCCTTTTAAGATCAGGCTGCAAAGCACTTTTCACTGCGGCTTTACGTGGCACGAATGGATCATGCAAAGCACCATCAGCGTTATATTGTTTGGGCGAAAAGCCCTGCACCTGCGGCAGTGGTTCGATCGGTGCAGAAGGAGCCTGGCTCGCCTCACTCATAAACTGTGTCAGATCATCTTGCTGCGCTTTACCGCAAGCCGCCAGCAACATCGCCAGCATCATCATTAACAAATACTGAGTGCGCATCATTTCTTAACCGCCTTGGCATCTTCTTTTGCCTTGCGTGCCGCCACTTCATCCGCATCAAGGTAGCGGTAGGTTTTCGCGACAGCTTCCATTACCAGCACCTCTTTGTGAGGATGCCTGTCGTCTTTTGCCATTGGTTGTATTTGTAAATTGTGCAGTGTCACGATACGTGACAGCTTGGCCACTTCAGTGACGAATGCGCCCAGATCGTGATACCTGCCCAACACTTTGATATTGATGGGTTTTTCGGCATAGAACTCGGCAAACACTTCCGGTTGCGGCACAAATGCCTCAAACGATAACCCCTGGCTTAATCCGGCCTGGTTGATGTCCGTTAACAACCCATCCATTTCCGATCTGTCCGGCAGTTGCTTCAGCAGTACGCCAAACGTACGCTGGATCTCCTGTACTTGCTGCTCATAGGCCTTGATCTTGATCGCCTGCATATTTTTCGCCAGGTACTCGTCCCGTAAACCTTGCTCTTTTTGTTTTTCCGTGTTCAGTTCTTTAAGGTTGGGGTTGAGTAAAAACATATAACCAAGCACCAGTAGTACAGCCGCCAGCATGCTTAACAGCACCACTTTCATGGGCATAGGCAAATTGCCGGCGTTTTTTAAATCTATATTGTTAAAGTCCGAAAGTTGCATGATGCGGATTATCCTTTTGGCGGCGCAGACTTTTGCTCGCCCTGTTGATCAGCTGGTGGATCCTGCTTTAGCGTGATCCTGATCACAAACTCATATATCTTCAAATCCTGTGCAGAATTACTCGCCTGGATCTCCACCAGGTTAGGGTTATGGATAACGGAAGATCCGCTCAGGTTATGCACCAATGAAGCTACACGGCTATTGGTGTCAGCGATGCCTTTCAGTTCTATCTCATCCTCTACCTGCTTGATGCTTTTCAGTGTCACACCTTCCGGTAACAGCCTGGACAGTTCATCCAGTATCTGTACAGCCTGGTTCCTGTCGCTCTGCAATCCCTCAACGATCTGCTTGCGTTCCAGCACATGCTGGATCTGCTCTTTCAAGGTTTTGATGATGACGATTTCTTTATCCAGACGGACCATCTCATCCTGCAGGCGCTGGTTACGGGCCTGCTGGGTACGGATCTGGGCGTTGATATAACTCCAGCTGACAAACACTATCGCAGCTGCCGCAATGGCGACCAGCGATGCCAACAGGCCGAACTCGCGCTGGCGTTCGGCGCGGCGGATCTGGCGGTGCGGTAACAGGTTGATTTTAATCATGCGTCCACACCCCGCAATGCCAGGCCACAGGCGATCATCAGTGCAGGGGCATCTATTTCCAGTTGCGACGGTTTTACTTTATTCACCAGCGTCATGCCATGAAACGGATTCGCGACTAGGGTATGTATCTCGGTTTTTTCTTGAATCAATGCTGCCAGGCCTGTTGTTGCAGAGACACCGCCTGCCAGTAGCAAATGGTCCACTTTGCTGTACTGGGTGGAGTTTGTGAAGAAAGAAACGGCACGCGCTGCTTCACCCGCCAGTGTCTGCAAAAAGGGTTGCAACACTTCCTGCTCATACGAATCCGGCAACCCGCCCTGGCGTTTGGCGATCTCACTTTCTTCAGGCGACAGGCCGAACCGGCGCTGGATTTCCTGTGACAGCATGGCGCCGCCAAATGCCTGCTCTCTCGAATACACCGAATGCAAGCCAACCATCACGCTGATATGCGTGACATGTGCCCCTATATCGAGGATCATGGTGACGGTCTTTTTGCTATGGCCAGGCAATTGTTTGAAAATCTGGCGGTAAGCAGTTTCTGTGGCATACGCATCCACATCCATGATGCTGACTTTCAGGCCAGCCTCTTCCGCGACCGCGACACGGTCGTCGATCTTTTCTTTTTTGGCGGCTGCGATCAGCACTTCCACTTCATCCGTGCTTTTACCAATCGGCCCCAGCAACTGGAAATCCAGATTCATCTCGTCGAGCGGGAAAGGAATATACTGGTTGGCTTCGGCTTCCACCTGCAGTTCCAGGTCCTCTTCGCTCAAGCCGGCTGGCATGATCACACGTTTCGAAATCACTGCTGAACTGGGCAATGCCATCACCACCTGCCTTGCACGTGACCCGAGCAATCGCCAGGCAGAACGTATGGTGTCTGCCACTTGTGTCAGATCATTGATATTGCCGTCACTGATCACACCTTTGGGCAAGGCGATATACGCGTAACCGTCCAGCCGGAACTGTTGTTTGCCAATAGCGGACAACTCCACCATTTTGATGGCGGTCGCACTGACATCAAGACCGATAAAACTGGTTTTTTTCCGTTGTAAAAAGCCCAGACTCAACTGAATTGCCCTTAGATAGTTTTAAAATTCCCAGAAGGGTATGCATCAACCGTGCCAACCTGGCACTTTTTGCCTGCAACCTTCTGATCTTTATGATGGTCCATCGCAAGACGGCCCCTGACTATTTGCATGATTCCATAATTAACTACCGATGAATCAGCAAAAAAAGATTACAATTCAGGGGTAATTCTCACGATGGCAACACTAGGCATGAATTCAAAACGCTGGTTACAGTCTTTTCTTTTTATCACCATCATCGGCAGTTTGATCGTCGCGGCACTACTGGTATTGATGATCAGCATCCTCTATCCTTCGCTGCCTTCACTGGAAGCCCTGACCGATTACCACCCCAAATTACCGTTACGTATTTATGATGCCGAGAGTAACCTGATCGGTGAGTTCGGCCAGGAAAGACGTGCGTTTGTGCCGATAGAGCAGACGCCCAAGGTCATGAAAGACGCCATTCTGGCGATTGAAGACCGCCGCTTTTACCAGCATAACGGCATTGATACCACCGGCATCCTGCGCGCGATCCGCAACAATATGACCGGCCGTGGCCATGAAGGCGCCAGCACCATTACCATGCAGGTGGCGAAAAACTTTTTCAGCAGCCCGACCACGCCACGCAATATGTGGACAAAGATCAAGGAAGCCCTGCTGGCGATCAAGATCGAGAATGCCATCAGCAAGGATAAAATCCTGGAGCTATATCTGAACCAGATTTACCTTGGTGAACGCGCCTATGGCTTCGCGGCGGCTTCCAGGACTTACTTTGACAAGGATCTACGCCAGCTTAATTTAGCTGAAGCCGCCCTGCTGGCCGGCCTGCCAAAGGCGCCCAGCAAATACGATCCGTATATCCACCCGGACTTCGCCATCAGGCGCCAGCATGAAGTGCTGCGTGACATGCGGCGCTATAACATGATTTCCCAGAATGAATTCGAAACTGCCATGAATGCGCCGCTCAAGTTCCAGTCTTCAAAGCGCATGGTGCCTGCACTGGGTGCGGAATACGTGGCAGAAATCGTCCGGTCAACGCTGTTCAAGCGCTATGGCGATAAAGTCTACAGCAGTGGATTCAAGGTCTATACCACGATACACAAACAGCATCAGGAAGCAGCCAATGACGCAGTCATACAGGGCATCATCAACTTTGAATTGCGTCATGGTTTCCGTGGTCCGGAAAAGATAGTTTCTTTACCGGCAAACAAAATCTCCACCTCTGAAGCGCGCGAATTACTGCGTGATTTTGTCACTTACAACCAGTTTGTGCCCGCCTTGGTCACCAGGGTAGAACCCAATCTGCTCACTTTGGTCACCAAGCGCGGTACCGTTCTCAGGCTGAAGGACAAATCGATTTTACTGGTGAAGAATCATATGCCGCCGGCCAAACGCTCACCACTTTCGCTGACACCGGGTGCTGTGATTCGCGTCTACCAGCAAAAGGATAACTGGATGGTAGTGCAGTTGCCGGAAGTGGAAAGCGGTTTTATTGCCTTGAACCCGGAAACCGGCCAGGTGAATGCACTGATAGGCGGCTTCAGCTTCCAGCGCAACAAATATAACCACGTGACCCAGGGACGCCGCCAGCCAGGCTCCAGTTTCAAACCGTTCATCTATTCCGCAGCTCTGGAAAAAGGCTATTCCCCTGCAAGTGTGTTTGAAGATGCCCCTATCAGCTTTGCATCGACCGAAACCGGCAGCAACAGCAACTGGGAGCCACGCAACTACGATGAAAAATACGCCGGACCCATGCGTTTACGCGAGGCACTGGCCCAATCAAAGAACACCATATCTATCCGTCTGATGAATGCCATTGGTGCCCGTTATGCACAAAATTACCTGCGTAAATTCGGCTTTAACCCTAAAGACCATCCGCCGTACTTATCCACGGCATTAGGTGCCGGCTCAACGACGTCATGGCAACTGGCAGCCGCCTATGCCACGTTTGCCAACAGCGGTTACCAGGTGCATCCTTACCTGATCGAGAAAATCACCGATAGCCGGGATAAAGTAGTAATGGCAGTGCAACCCGGCAAGCATATTTCAAAAGAACGCGTGATAGACCAGCGTAATGCGTTCATCATGACTACCATGTTGCAGGATGTAGTGCGTGACGGTACAGCGCGTGCCGCATTGTCCCTGCGTCGCCCAGACATTGCGGGTAAAACCGGTACTACCAATGACCAGTTCGACGCTTGGTTTGCCGGGTACCACCCGCAGGAAGTGGCCGTGGCATGGGTTGGCTACGATAATCCACGCAATCTGGGCCGGGGCGAAACAGGTGGCCGTGCGGCATTGCCGATCTGGATCAAATATATGCAGGCCACACTTAAGGGTATTCCCATCTATCAATACAAAGTCCCGGATGGCGTGCTGCAACTGAAAGTAGATACTTATACAGGTGCACAGGTAGCGGACGATGACGAGGGCATCTATGAATACTTCTATGAGGAGCACTTGCCGCAATCACAACCGGAAAACCTGCCAGGGCTATTTGACCCTGAAAGCGAGCAGGCGCCCGACCACGATGAGCCCTCGTTCCTGGAACGGTTGATAGGTGAACACTCTTCCGGTGGTGATGAAGACAGGAAAGTGCCGGCAAACCCTGCTGCAAAACTATTGAACCCAAACTAGATGTAAAGCATGTATGTTTGACGATTTTCCAAGTGATCTGCGCCAGGAAATAGCACAATCGGCGGCCAGGCTGATGTTTGAAGAAGGCATCAGTGACTATGCGCGCGCCAAACGCAAAGCGGTCAAGCTGCTGGGAATACAACAGGATGCGCCGTTGCCGACCAATGCCGAGATAGACTCGGCCTTGCGTGAATACCATGCGCTTTACGCGGATGAAGCCGATGCCGCACATTTGAAGGACTTGCGCCAGGCAGCCCTGCTGACCATGCAGTTATTGCAGAAATTCAACCCGCACCTGACCGGCCCGGTGCTGGACGGCACCGCCGGGCCATATGCCGACACTGAGATCCATGTTTTCGCCGAAAGCGCTAAAGAACTGGAGATATTCCTGCTTAACCAGAATATCCCTTATCATGGTGATGAACAGCAATTCCGCATGTCAGACCGGCCAGGCAAGCAAAAGCATGAGCCGGTACGTAAGCGGGTGCCTGTGGTATTGGTAGAAACACGTTTCGGCACGCAACGCATCAGCATCTTCGAAGCAGATGATATACGCTCTGCGCCGCGCAAGAATGACGGGAAATCGGGCATACAGCGCATGAACCTGTCGCAGCTGACTGACATGATGCGTGAATTGAAATAAGGCGCGAATCAAATCAACCAAAAAAGCTGCGCCAGGCGATATCTGGGTTACTTGCATTAAACAAATATTATTGCAGGCTGATCTGGCCATAACCCAGTACGGTGCCGGTGGCATAAGCCACATCCACCAGTGCGATCTGGTAATCACTGATGGCACGGATCTCCTTCATCTGCGCCTCACCTAAACGCGTCAATGTCTCCAGCACTTCGGTCATAGTACGCAGCCCTTCGTTGAACTGCTTGAGCTCGGCTTCGTAATTGATGCCGGCCACCAGCACCTGCTGGCGCGCCGCGATGATACGCTGCCAGTTCTGGTCTATCTTATCCAGTGCATCGTGAATCTCGCGTTTCACCGTAAGCGTTTGCAGCGTTTTTGTAGTCAACCGTTGCATGCGCTGCGCAATCGCCCGGTCAAGCTTGGCTTTACGCGCCTCATTGCTGACCGGCATCTCGAATTTCAAGCCGACTGACCAGTCGCGGTAGCGGCCATCGAATAAATCCTGGCCGATATCGCCAAAGCGCTCACCCGAGCCTGACAATGCACCGTACTGATAATCCAGTGAAAACAACGGCAAGGTCTGGTTTTGCAGGTAATCGATCTGTATCAGGTCAGCACTTAATTTCAATTCCTGATCCAGCAGCTCTATGCGGCTATCCAGTGCGTCACGGATAAGGTGCGCACGGTCAAACTCGAATTTCACCAGGTTAGGCGGGCTTGCCGGCACCCAGGGTGATTGCTTTTCCTGGTCATCCGGTAAATCATTCAGCAGGAATTGCAATTGCCTGTGTGCAAGCTTGAGGTTGGTTTCAGCCACGATCAGCGCTTCCATGCGGTCGGCCACACCGATTTCGGCACGGTTGATCTCCACCGCTGCGGTGAGGCCTTCCTGCACCCGGCGCTTGACCATGGCCATATTCTGGCTGGCGTATTCAAACTGGTTCTTCCTGACATCCAGTGCCGCCCACGCTTCGTATAATTCCCAGTAGGCTTTGTCCACCATGGTGACTATGCGTATGGTCTGCAAACGTGTACGCAACTGCACGCCATCCCGGTCAAGCTCGGCGATACGGATGCTGGCTTCATTGACATCGCGTCCGGCATTGCGCAACAGAGGCTGGCTGAAGGAAAACCGCAAGGCGCTGCGGTACTGGTCACTGGCGAACTTGCCCAGGCTTTGCCGGTTTTCCAGCGGTGCACTCAGGGTCACTGTACCACCGGTGCGTAACGGGATCTTGACCCCGGCTTCCACGTCCCAGTATTCCTTTTTCTGGGCATCAATGTTCAGTTTTGCCAGCTCGCCTTCCAGCAGAGGGTTATCAGATCTGAAAATCACCTTGTCACCGGACATCGGTGGCGTATCTTTCTCGGCATATTTTGCATAAGCGAAGATCACCTGGTCGAACTTGGCCTGTTCTTCGCGCAATGACTGTTTGGCCAGCTCTGGGTCCATTCGGGCGACTTTCACCTGCAGATTGTTTTGCAATGCACGCTGACGGATATCGGCAATGGTGACCTGCTGGCCTGGCACCTCGGGCAGCATACTGTCATCTTCAGGGCTGTCAAAAGGCTTCAGGGCACGTTTAAGGTCTACTGCGACCGATGGTCGGCGCTGCTGCTGTTTCACAGCATCATGCAGGGGTTTGGCAGGTTGCAGGCTATATTTCTCCAGCGCCCGGCCCTCCGGTTTTTCCAGGCGGTCCCTGGTACGCTTATCGCTGACTTCATCTGCGTACGCCAGGGCTCCTGCGAGTACAAGATTTACACTCAGCATCACCCCGCATACCCTGGTTGCTACCGGCCATCTCATGCCGGCTTGCTCCCGCCGCCGGTATTCAATGGTGTCGGTTCTGCAGGGATCCTCGGCGGGAAACCGTTCAGCAGACGCCACAGTTCATAACCGATCGTCACACGTTCGAGTAATACCCAACCCTTGGCACTGATGCCCTGCCGCAGGAACCGTGGTGAAGGCCATTCCGGTGAACCTTCTTTATGCACCACCATGATACGGAAATGGCCGGTGCCGTTATCTGTAGGGTCTACAAAAGAAATCTCGCCTTCAAAAGTACCGACGCCCACCTGTGCCCAGCCAGGCACCTGGATCGCCGGCCAGCCTTCAAACTCCAGCCGCACTACACTTTTCTGCGTGATCAGCGGTGCATCGCGTCCATCTACCCATAATTCAACAGCACGTTGTGAAGTGTGCGGCACGATGACCAGCAAAGGATCGCCCTGTTTGATGATCTGTGATTGAGAGTTCACCGGCAAGCGGAAAATCGTGCCGTCACGCGGTGCCACGATTTTTTGCATGTTTTGTCGTGCCAACGAGATCTCCGAGTTATGCAGACTGTTCTCACTGTCTGCCATCTCACCTTTGATTTTATTGATGGTGGCGGCGGTTGAATCCAGGTAAGCCTGCGTGTCGGAACGGATCTGCTGGATATCCGCCCCGGCTGAGCTGGCTTCCGCCCTGGCTGATTGCAATTGTGCCTGGGCTGCATTCAGGTTGCGGCTGGCAATGATATGGTCACGCTCGGCCACTTCCAGGTCACGTTTTGAAACCAGGCCATCGTTAAACAACCGTTGCAGGCGACTAACCTGCAAGCTGGCCGCATCCAGGGTAGCCTGGGCAGAGTTCACTGCCTCCTGGCTGCTGCGGATCTTCTGGTTGGCAACATCGAGTTTATATTGCGCCGCCGATATTTTCGCGTCCCGCGCAGAGGTGAGGCTTTGCTTTTGCAGTTCGTAGGCATTGAGCTCTTCCTGCTTGGCCTCAAACTTATCCTGCAAATTATCGCGCTGGGCTTCCAGGCGCTGTTTGAAATTAGGATCGGTATCGCTGATTTCCAGCAGCAAATCGCCCTCTTTCACCTGGCTACCTTCCTGCACGTGCCAGCGGTTAATCAAACCGCTGACCGGCGCATCTATGGTTTGCACGCGTTCGGAAGGTGAATAAGCGGTGACTTTACCCAGCGCGGTGACGTTCTGCTGCCAGGGCAGGAACATGAATATGGTCGGTAATACCAGCAATAGCCAGGCCATGCGCTTGATCCACAGCCGCAGCTTATAAGGAGTTTCCACGCCTCGCATCAGGGGGTTGCGTAGATTATTCTGCATGGTCAGCCCCTGAATGTGCATTGCTACCGGACTTGCCATTGCCGGACTCCAGCGTGATGACTTGCCGGAACTGTTGTGCAATATGCTTGAAGCGTGTGGTCACTATCAGCATCCAGCCTGCCTCATAGCGTTGCAGCATCGCCAGCACCTGGTCCAGCTCATGTTGCCCTAACCCATCCAGCAGACCATCAATAATCATCAGATCCGGCGCACCGATAATCGCCCTCGCCAGCATCAGCCGCTGTAACTGGGTATAGGACATAGGCGCACCATAGTCGGTAAGCTCCGTCTCTATCCCGCGCTCAAGCTTGCTGATGTCCTCCCACAAACCCAGCACCTGCAGCACATCAACGATAACGTCGATTTCTATATCGCTCCTGGTTAACCGCAGGTTTTCGAGGATAGTGCCTTGCTGCCACTCGACCTTGCTGGCTACACCGATACGGTCGCGCAGATGGTCTAAATCCAGCTGGCGCAGATCGATGCCGTTGTAGGTCAAATGCCCTTGTGCCGGTTGCCGCAGGCCGGTGATCAGTTCCAGCAGTGTGCTTTTACCGGTGCCGAGGGCGCCAAGGATCGCCAGGCTTTGCCCACGCTGCAAGGAAAAATTGAGTTGATTAACCAGTGCGCTTTGATGCTGGTGGTGGTTGTAGCATAAATCGACCACTTGCAATTCGCGGTAGCCATCAGCATTCGACTGATGCTCGCCCGACTCTTCTACCGGCAATGTTTCAAGCACACCCAGCTTGTCTACCGCGGCCAGAAGATCGTAAAAGTATTCCAGCTTGGTGACAAAGCGGACAAAAGCGGAAAGCACACCAAAAATGATCAGTTCGGCAGCCACGAATTGCCCAAGATTGATCTGTCCCTTAATCACCAGCGTCCCGCCCAATACCAGCATGCCGGTGCCGATGACGGCATACATGCTGACCGCACTGATCAACTGCGTCATCAACACTTTAAAGTGGCTAGTTCGGGCGCTCAGGTAATACTCGGCAAGGTGCTCTGTATTTTCCAGCGTACGTTGCCTGGCACCATAAAATTTGGATAACCATTTGTTCCTGGCGATATTCTCCAGCCAGGCGGCCATCGTATATTTGGTTTTGGATTCATGGATGGCGGTCTGCTCAGCCTGTTTGCCCAACCAGAAGATCACCGCCCACAGCACGACCAGCATGATGATGACCAGGATGCCGAAATACAGGCTGTAAAAAAGCAGCACGATGCTGCCTATCAAGCCTTGCAACAATGCCGTCAGGCCAATGGTCAGCAGGGTTGCGACGGACTTTTGCACCGTCTGGATATCGAAGTAGCGATTGACCAGTTCTACCGGGTTATTCCTGTCATAAACCGAGATATGGATTTGCTGGGTATTCTGCGCGATCAACATACTGCTGCGCACAAAAATACGGCGCTGTATCAGTTCGACCAGGTAACTTTCAATCGCATAGATAGCACCGGAAAGCCCCAGCAGGCAGAAGAGGATGAAACCGACGACATAAAGCGGTTGCAATACACCGCCCATGGTCACGATATTCACCATGGTTTGCACGGCGACAGGTGTGGCGATGCCCAACAGGCCGTAACCCATGGTGAGGTAAATCAATAACAGGATATCCTGCTTTTCGAAACTGACTAACTGGGAAACTCGTTGAAGAGGAGTTAATTCTGACTGTACGTTTGCCATAATAGAGTTATTGTAATTCAGGCCAACTGCTTCGAATATGACAAGCTGAATTAAGTTCAAAAAAAACGGCCCTGAAAGAGCCGTTTTTTCATTACATCAAAATGTGGATACGCGTTTACAGGCTGTATGCACGTTCACCATGCTCTGTGGTATCCAGGCCTTCGCGCTCGTACTCTTCGCTGACACGCAGACCAACCACGACATCAACCACTTTGTACAGGATCACGCTGACGATACCTGTCCAGATCAATGTCACGACTACGGCGATGATCTGTGTAGTCACCTGACCACCCATGGTCACGCCTTCAGCGTAGCCAACACCACCCAGGCCAGGAGCCATCAGCACACCAGTGCCTACCGCGCCCCAGATACCAGCCAGACCGTGCACACCGAATACATCCAGTGAGTCATCGTAACCCAGTGCACCTTTCAGCTTGGTCACGCCCCACAAGCTTACGAAGCTCGCAGTGAAACCAAGGATGATAGAGCCCATAGGACCGATGAAACCACATGCCGGTGTAATCGCTACCAGGCCAGCAACCGCACCTGAAGCTGCACCCAGCATGCTTGGTTTGCCTCTGAACAACCATTCAGCAAAGATCCAGCCGATCACCGCAGCAGCTGTTGCCAATTGGGTGTTGATCAACACCATACCAGCAGTCGCATCAGCAGCCAGTTCGCTACCTACGTTGAAACCGAACCAGCCCACCCACAGCAATGAAGCACCGATCATGGTCATCACCAGGTTATGCGGAGGCATCGCTTCTTTACCGTAACCGATACGTTTACCAAGCATGATCGCGCCGATCAATGCCGCAACACCGGCGTTGATATGTACTACTGTACCGCCAGCAAAGTCTTTGGCACCCAGTTCAGCCAGGTAACCACCGCCCCACACCATGTGTGCGATCGGAATGTAAGCAAAAGTCACCCACAATGCAGTAAACAACAGCACAGCAGAGAATTTGATACGCTCAGCAAAACCACCGACAATCAGGCCGGGAGTCAACGCAGCAAAAATCATCTGGAAGGTCAGGAATACATATTCAGGAATCGTACCGGACAAGCTTTCAGTGGTGATGCCGGACAGGAATGCCTTGCTCAAACCACCGATAATCATATTGCCTTCACTGAACGTCAGGCTGTAGCCGTAAGCCGCCCACAAGACTGAAATCAGCGAGAACACCACGAATACTTGCATCAGCACTGACAGCATGTTTTTCTGGCGTACCAGGCCACCGTAGAACAGTGCCAGGCCAGGGATGGTCATCAGGATCACCAGCACTGTCGCAATAATCATAAACGCAGTGTTGCCTACATCTAAGGTTGCCGGTGCAGCTGCGGCCTCTGCAGGAGCAGCTTCTGCCGCTGGCGCTTCGGCTGCAGGTGCAGCATCAGGCGTCACGGTTTCCGTAACCGTTACAGTCTCAGTGACGGTCTCTTCAGCATAAGCCACTGGAGTTGCTGCCAGACCCATCAGGGCGACCAGCGATAACACAGAAAGAATTTTCTTCATAGCTGAAGCCCTCTCCTATAGCGCATCCGGACCGGTTTCGCCGGTGCGGATACGATAAACTTGTTCCAAATCGAAGACAAATACCTTGCCATCGCCGATCTTGCCTGTTGCCGCCGCTTTTTCGATGGCATCCACCACCTGATCCAGCATGTCATCTTTAATGGCAACCTCAAGTTTAACTTTTGGCAAAAAGTCCACGACATATTCGGCGCCACGATACAACTCGGTATGCCCCTTCTGGCGTCCAAACCCCTTAACCTCAGTGACGGTGATGCCTTGTACCCCAATATTGGACAAAGCTTCACGCACCTCATCAAGCTTGAATGGCTTGATTATTGCGGACACAAATTTCATTTGCTTCTCCTGTTGTTAACTCTGGCAGACACAATGCCTGCCAGATTAAACTCTAACTTAGAATGTACGAGTCAATGTAAATACTGCACGACCGTCGTTCAGGTTTTTTGTCTCTGTACTGCCGTTAAAACTGCTGCCGCCGTAGCCAGTATCACCCCAATATTTGCGATTACTTGCGCCTACCCAGTATAAGCCAGCTGTCCAGCCTTCTGATGCACCAATTTTGAACGGCTTACTTAAGCCAATTTTATAATCGGTATAGTCTGGTCTTGTTGCACCTGAAATACTTGTACTTGGACCTGAGCCACCACCAATAGAACTAAAGTCCGCAGATGGGTCCAGCTTGCCATTTACATCCAATCGACCAACGTGCCCAACCAGTGTCAACTCCCACCATGGCAATGGATATGCCACATTGAACTCCAGATATGTACTGCCTTTAGTGCTTCCATCCCAGCCACTGTCACGATCTGCACCAAACCAGTCAGTCAAAGTATAAGAAAGTTTGGCACTGAAATAGCTGTAGGATAACCCGATGTTGGCCTCTGTTGTATTCCACTTACCGCCTTTAGGTGTTTGACGGAAGCCTGCTGGATCACCAGCCAAGTTATATTTCTTCCACGAACCACCTGGATACAGGTAGCTAATCAAACCTGCAGTCCAACCCAATCCCTCAACTGCTGAAATGGTGCCGTTGTAACCACCATAAACATCGATTTCCCCAGTTGCATCCGGGAATGTGTTTGGAGTGACATTTGAACCCCAGGTACCGACATAGAAACCACTGTCATGGGTAATATCGATACCACCTTGTACAGCTGGCTTATGCCAGTTTTGGGAAATACCACGGGCATAGTAGTCAGAAACTATACCAACGTTAGCAGTCGCCGCCCAAGAAGATTTTGCCTCTACAGCCGCTGGCGCTTTTTCTTCAGCTTCAGCTGCATAAGAAACTTGTGCCATCGACAAGGTGCCTAATACTGCTGTAAGTAAAATAGATTGACGCATTTATGAGTCCTCTCTCTATAAAGTCTTGATCGAATTGTTGTAAACGAGATGAAACAACATTGATGGCTAAGCAAAGCATGTGCCAACCTATAAAAACTTTTAAAATCAACAACATAATTTATAAATATAAATAAATAAATAATAATACTTAATTAAGTAATTGATTTATATATTTTTATTACAAAAATTCATCAAATAAAATTGTAGAGTTAATGTCGGAGCGTGTTAAAATTCTGGCAAAAGGAGTAAACACACATGCTATTTTCAAACGAAAAAATCAAAGAATTATCCTTTAAAATCAAACAATTAATTGATTCAAGCCCAATTTCAGAGCTTGAATCAAATATTCATGCACTAATTCAGGGCGTTCTCACCAAAATGGAACTTGTTTCACGTGAGGAATTCGATATCCAGAGTGCTTTATTAGCGCGCACCCAGCAACAGCTACGTGATCTTGAACAGAAAATAAGTGCGCTGGAACAGGCACACGCATCAGAAAAGTAAAAATTAATTTACAATTGTTAGCATTCCGTTAAGCAGGAGTGCAGCATGAGTCTGGCAGTGTTATACAGTCGCGCGTTAAGCGGGATGGAAGCACCTGAGGTCGTGGTAGAAGTACACTTGGCCAATGGCCTGCCCAGTTTTACGATTGTGGGATTGCCTGAAACCGAAGTTAAAGAGAGCAAGGACCGCGTCCGCGCAGCTATCCAGACTGCGCAATTTGAATTCCCGGCCAGACGCATCACCGTTAATCTGGCCCCGGCGGATTTGCCGAAAGAAGGCGGCCGTTATGATCTGCCGATTGCACTCGGGATTCTGGCTGCCTCGGGCCAACTGCCGAAAAAACATCTTGGCAGCTATGTCATCGCCGGTGAACTGGCGCTGACAGGCGCACTAAGACCGATCCGCGGCGCACTTGCCATGACCTATCAGCTACAGCAGGACATGCAGTGCACCCGTGCCACAATTCTGCCCCAAGAAAGTGCATGCGAGGCCAGCCTTGTCGAAGGCTCCACAATTTATGCCGCAGACAGCCTGCTGGCTGTCTGTGCGCATTTGTCTGAAAAACAAGCGTTGCCACAACAGCCTGCCTTTGCACATGAGCACATGCAGGCCTTGTCTGATTACAGGGAAGTCAAGGGGCAGTTACGCGCCAAACGTGCGCTGGAGCTGGCCGCTGCCGGGCAACACAGCCTACTCATGAGCGGCCCACCGGGGACCGGCAAAAGCATGCTGGCACACCGCTTTATGAGCATACTGCCCGCGATGTCCACCCAGGAAGCCCTGGAGAGTGCGGCGATATTGTCACTTAACAGCCAATTTCCCGCATCCAGCTGGAAACAGCGTTCATTCCGCGCACCTCACCATACCGCTTCGGCCGTGGCGCTGGTGGGTGGTGGTAGCGTGCCTCGCCCAGGAGAGATCAGCCTTGCCCATCATGGCGTGCTCTTCCTGGACGAACTACCCGAGTTCGACAGAAAAGTATTGGAAGTATTACGGGAGCCGCTGGAAAGCGGCATGATCACCATTTCTCGTGCCGCCCGGCAGGCGACTTTTCCGGCACAGTTCCAGTTGCTGGCGGCGATGAATCCTTGCCCATGTGGCTATTACGGCCACTATAACAATCGTTGCCGCTGCACCCCGGAGCAGATCGCGCGATATAAAAATAAACTCTCCGGCCCGTTGCTGGACCGGATTGATATGAATATTGAAGTACCCGCGCTAAAGCCTGAAGAGTTAAGGGATAGCCAGCCGGGGGAAGGTAGTAGCACAATTCGCGAACGTGTAGTACTGGCCAGGCAGCGGCAGATGCAACGCCAGAGCAAGCCAAATGCGGCGCTGGGGCCACTCGAAATCGAACAGCACTGCCCGCTGGATGACAAAAGTCACTTGCTGCTACAGGCGGCCATGAAAAAATTCTCGCTGTCTGCGCGCAGCTATCATCGTATCCTGAAGCTGGCGCGCACGATTGCCGACCTGGCGGACTGTCACAGGATTAGTGATTCGCATATCGCGGAGGCGTTACAATATCGCCGTTATGAATACTAAGGGATTTTTATGCATTTATATGATGTCAGCATTGCCCCGCTGATCCGCAACATGCAGAACCTGAAACATATCCTGCAACAAGGCGAGCTCTATGCCGAACAGAAAAAGGTAGCGCCAGAAGTTGTCCTGAATAGCCGGCTGGCGGTAGACATGTACCCGCTGACCAGGCAGATACAACTGGTGAGCGATATGAGCAAAGGTGCGGGTGCCAGGCTGGCGGGGCTGGATATCCCGCAGTATGCCGATGATGAAACCACGTTTGAGATGCTGTATCAACGCATCGATAAAACCATAGACTTTTTATCGCAGATACAGCCGGAGCAGTTAGAAGGTGCAGAAGGCAGGGAGGTGGTGCTGACTATCAGAAAAGTAGACCTGACGTTCACCGGGCTGGACTACCTGGAGAAATGGGCAATGCCTAACGTCTACTTCCACATCACCACCGCTTACAACATCTTGCGCCATATCGGCGTACCGCTGGGCAAAACCGATTACCTGGGACAAAAACGTTAAGCGCTCATGAACGCTTGCGCCAATAACTGGTGCCGGCCGTTTCATCTTTCAGCATCGCCTGCCTGCGCAAGGTTTCGTAAGCTTCATTCTGAGAGATACCTTGTGCATGCGCGATCTCGCCGGCACGTACATTGGCTTTGGTCACCCAGGCGGGATTTTCCTGATAGCCCCTGTCCTGCATGCACCTATCCAGCACACGGGATTGTCTGGCAAATTTCTCCTGCTTCTGGAAGGGCAGCGCCTCTGGCAGCTCCGCTGCCGCTTTACTGGCGATCAGATCACATTGATCAATCGTCTTTACCAGTACTGTTGGTGATGCCGCCGGCTCATCTTCATGCAGGTTCTGCCAGTAAAGCGCGCCGGCGCCAATCACTATCATCACAAACAACACCGCTGCAGCCTGCCATGCTTTCATAAAGAAACGCTCCGAAGATATGTGCGATGCACTTATTTTGCGCGCATTCCTTTATTTGTACCAGCCTGCGCCATTCCCGCCCTGCCCAGTCCGTTACATATTCTCTCAACATTTACTTCATTAAAGCTTCATACATGGCCGGTAAGCTGTGTACCTATACCGAGTGCAGTGTTGCACTTCTCATATCGGGCATCAAGTATTCGCCCGGTATGACGTTAATGAATTATACAGATCAGCAAACAAAGGAAGCATCATGAGCAACTGGCTGGAAGAACCACTGACCTACACCGCAGGCATGCCTGAACTGATGACGGCACAGGACATCATGTACCTGGCAGAAGACATCGTTGCCGACAACAACATACTGGCTATATACAAACCTGCCGAATTGTCTCTCGAAGTCGTTTAGTCATCTAATACTGAAGATTGCCTCTGGCGCAATCTACACCACATCGATAGCGCGCCGGCAGTCAATATCTGCGCTACACAGGCAATAACTCCTAATTGTCAAAGTGATGTTTTTGTAGGCGATATACGCATAGACAATCACTGCCCGCTTCCTTAGAATAAAAATTCCCTCTCAACTATCACGTCAAGGAGGCTGTATGTTTCAAGGAGCAATCGGAATATATGCGCTGATTGGTATTGTTATAGTGATTTGCGCAATTTTGTATGTGTTCGCAAAGAATGTGAAGTAAGGCATTGAATAAAAAAGCCCCGGACCGAGGCTTTTTTTGTTGTCCTTGCTGTGGTTACTGGATCAGCTCATGCCAGGATTGCTTGGTGCCATAGCTGCCGTTTTCCCTTCTTTTAAATATATTATCAATTTCTGCTCCACCAGCATTTTGTTTAGAGAGTACTTGATCATCCATTTGTAAATGTCGTGGAGTGGGGTCGTCACTTCCTGTTACGAGGATTTGAGGCACATTATTCTGGTCATAAACCAAATTAAAACCTACTGCAGGAGTCGTCAACTTTTCTGAAACCAATCCACTCTGTAACATGGACCCACCCTTTTCATAGTTGAAATAATTCATAAACCCGTAACCTGCACCACTACAAGCCTCACTGTTAGGCACTAAGGTAGACAACAGCAGCACACCATTCACAGCGAGAGGATCAAGGTTGACGCGCTCACCTGCCGGAAAGTCAACGAACCAGCCATAGCCTGTATTGAAATTCACAGCAGAACTTGCAGTTACCGTTCGATCACCCATCAATGTAAAAGGAACAAGCTGGCTACGACCTATCGCAGTCGTTTGGCCTCCATCTTTTATGGTATATACAGAATTTAAAGGGGTATTGGTTAAATCTGCAGACTCTAGGAATTTCCCGGTACCCACTATAACGGCTGTATTTTTCCCAACTCTCACCAAATCGGGTTTGGTGGTAATTTTTTGCGCATTACCGCTGGCATCACGCAAGCTTGCAATCTTGGTCACGGCATTCGTATTTATATCAAATCGCCACAGATTGCCGTTCAAATCTCCTGCGTACACATTCACCGCAGTATTATTTTCATATAACTGTTCAGCGAAACCACTGATTCTTCCCAACCCACTGGGGTTTGAGGCACTGCCTTCCCCGGTTGACAGTACTTTAATTAAATTTCCACTACTGGCTTCAAGCACATAGACATACCCGCCACCATCACCCATTGGGCTATTGTTGACATACGTACCATCATTAAGTCTTCGCGCATAGGTTCCATTGTTATACCCGGAAGTCAGTAACACCACCCAGCGACCATCCTGCATTTTTGTAATGAGTGGATTACCAAAGCTGTAACCCAAATTGACACTTGATCCTACACTATCGGCTGTAAACTCCCAAAGCAATGAAGGCCTATCCGGTTCGGTTACATCCAGGGCAAAATATCCTCTTCCGCCACCATTCAGACCTGAAACAAGAATGGTTCTCCAGACAGGGCTACTACCGCTGCATCCGGAGACACATACATCAGCTACTCTGGGTCCACCATTCACATAATTGGTATGAAAATTAGCACCATATTCCTTGTCGGCGAGATGTGAAAGATTTTTGATGACAGGTGTAGGTATGAAAGCCCACAGCTCGTCTCCAGTATTGGCATTAAAAGCATGCAGCATGCCGTCATTGGCGCCAACAAATACTGCTGGAAGCCTGCGGGCAATTGCATCATCGCGGAAAGCTTTATAACCGGCATCAAGATATGTGGCGTTTGAAGCTTTGAAATAAGCAGGACGTGACTGAGAGATATCACCCAATATCGCCTGCCGTTCACGGAACAATCTGTTAGCTGGCGTATTCAGACTGCTATCTTCATATGTCTTGTTGCCGCGAAGATAATCAACCAGCTTTCCTGCTTTATTGGTTTCGGAGATCCTGACATCAGAGGCTGGTAATCCCTGCATCTGACTGAGTGCGAGATAGCCATTGGATAATGCAGTCCTGACCGAAGCGGTCAAATAATCTGTCTTGAAAGGCACCAAGGCATTATTGGCATTGAAATATATTGTGCGGCTATCGCTGGCCACCTGTGCCTGCAGCCTGCCGGTACAGCGGCCAGGAACCTGCACATAGCAGGAATACTCTTCATTGGTTTTCAATTCTGAACCCAGCACCCCGCCGGAACTGCTGCAGTTAGATTGGTTAGAGTTCGCTGTTTTGCAGTAAATGGAAGTGCTGCCATTGCCGGTCAACCTTGTTTCCACGGCTGGAGAGGCGCATGTACTGGCAGCCACATTTTCCACACACCATACTGCGTTCTCAGAAGTTTCCAGGGACTTCAAGCTCACCGTACGCGCCTCCAGATTCCCTGTCCATTTCACAGTCTGATAACTGGCTACGTACTGGAAATTATCTCCGTCAGTTGGCGCCAGGCTGCTCGCAGCTGCGGCAGCGGCAGCAGCCTGTACCGACTTGATTTCGGAAAGACCTTTTGCGAGAGACTCCCTTAATAACTTCGGATTGCTCGCACTGTAATAAGTACTATTGGCATTGACTGCTGCATGCCACAGATCGTCGATTCGAGTCCCGTCTTCGTTGACCGTCGGATCCGGCCAGTTTTTTGTACCATTCTGAATGTCCCTGAAGTCCCCCACTGACTGATTTTTGTAATCCTCGGTATAAACAAGTGTCCCATCAATCCCCAGGCCCAGGGTCATGGTCACCATATTCTGCTTGGCATAGTCATTCAGCGTCCCGCAAACCGAAGTCCCCAATGCACCACTGCAATTCCCCAGATCACCGTCCCGCAGATCGGTGTCATAAAAGTATTTGGAGACATCTGCCAATGTATTGGACTTATTGCTGCTATCGAATTGGGGTCGCGGCGTACTGCCGCTATCCAGGTTACCAATGGTACTTGAGCCATTTACCTTTACCGGATTGGTGCTGTCATTCCAGTAGCCGTCGGTAGTAAGCAGCGCGAAATTCGATTGACATGCATACTGCATAGGATCGTCATTACCCAGCGTTTTTTTGCCGGCAAAATGCCGTCCGACACTGGATAATGCTGTCCGCAGCGGCGTACCGCCATTAGGCGAAACTGCGAACAGTTTTTGATACCATAATTGTTTCTGGCTGGCATTGAAGGGCGCCACTGCCAGGTAATTTGAAGAGGGATTATTTATCGTGACCAGGCCCACCCGATACCGGGAATCCAGTGATTTAAATGCCTGGCTGGCAGCGGTTTTCATTGACTGCATCCGGGTACGGTAATAGGCCCACCAGTTAGAGAAATTGGTCATTTCCTCATTATAGGTACAGGTAGTACCTGCACAATCGATGCGGTCAACGCCTTTGCCAGCCTGCCCTGGTGCGGCATAACTTGTAACATTGCTGGCGATCTTCACGTACACCATGCTGCCGGGAATATCGTTGGTGGTATCTGTAGTGAGCTGGGCAGTAAAGCTGCCGCCAGTCATAGTGACCTGAATAGGCGCTGCGCTATTCATAGGATCACCAGCAGGCGTGTCTATGGTTAATACGTTGCTGCTGCGGGTGACAGTATTGCCACTAAGATTACAGTTTCCGGAAAGACTGCTGCGGCACATCGCACTGAGTACAGAGGATGCCAGATCGCTGCTGTTATCAGATGAGTTGGCCGTCACTGTCTGTGAAAGCAGCTCGATGTTATTGATCTTGATGCTTTGAATCGTAGCATTGTTGCTGCTTTTGGTCAGTGTCAATCTGTACGTAGCCATAGGCCGGCGTAAATAGGTGTAGGTATTGCTATCGTTAACGGTGCTGCTGGCATTGCGTATTTTCTGGCAACGCTGCGAACCTGACAATGTGCGCCGGGTGGCTGCAGTAGAAGAGTTACACCACCTGATATCTGAAGGATAGGTATAGATCCCTGTGGGCACCCTGGAGATGACACAGCTGGTAAGGTTGGGGGTCGTACAATACTCTCCCGGAATGAATGAATAATAGAATGCGCTATTCCGGAGATCAGACGTACCATTTTTTGTATTACCAAGCTCATTGACTTCGTTTGACACGCTGCTGAAACCGGTCTGGTTCGCCATATTCGCACCAAGAGAATTCAGCGGCGGGCTATACAATACTTCAGGATCATAGTATTGCGTATTGAAATCGGGATTGTCCTTTAGCCAGTCTGAAGCCGAGTTAGCCCAGTCAGGTGAATAATCCCAGCCCATACTACCTGAGTTATCCAGTACGAACATCAGGTTCGGCTTTACATCAGAGCTGCCCGAAGTCTGTAATGGCATGGTAGCCAGATCCAGAAATTCCGCCTGCGCCAGACAGGGAAGCATCATTCCCAACCAAAACAGCTTCTGCAACCAGGTATTAGTTTTCATCATGTCATCCGTTAGTTGGAGATAAATGACTGCATATACGTCAATGTTTTTTTAGGGCCACTGATGCGCAAGGTGATACGATAGAGCGGGGAGCTGGAGGGATTTGCACATGGTGGAAGATAAGGCAAATTCTCAATATCCGGGTTTTGTTTACAGGCTGCACTGCTTGCCATTAAGCAACGTGCACTATCCATAGCCGCATTCCCTGCATTGATTTCAGCTTCGCTGAAACTGCACATGCGCTCTACCACATACCTGATCTCATTGCCCTGCCTGTCGACACCATCCCGTATCTCATCGTTACCATCCGTCTGGTTCGGCACAAGACGGCTGTTTGCATCACTCCAGTCCATGGTCGTCAGCCTGCTTCCATCGCAGATGAGTGCATTCGGTTGAGCATCAAACTGGCTGCAATTGGCGTAATAGCCCTGTTGCGGAAAGTGTTTTACGCTATTGCTCAGGCTTATATTTTTTGCGATGTTTTCAGCAATACCTTCCAATGCCACGCTCGATGCAGGACCCGCAGATTGGCGGAAAACCATATTTCCTGAGAGCAAAGCATTGGTATCCACACTACGTATCAGTGCGACTGCTGCAAGAGACATCACTGCCAGGGCCAGCAGTGCAAAAAACAGCACGATACCTGTCTGATAGCGAATGGATTCATCAACGGCAATCATGCTTTTACAGGGCATCGCGGTTCCAGAGTATGTTTCTGAGGGGCACATTCACTTCAAAAGTACGGTAGCGGTAACGCTCCCAGTCCCGGATATGGCTCAGATTGACAGAGGCAGGTGTTAAATCGTTTTTCCAGATACAAACCTTACTGATACCTGGCAGGTTGCCATTACACGCCTGGCTTACTCTCTCCTTCTGTAACCCGCCATCTTTTGCAACCACGGCGATACGTATGGCACGGATGCGATTCCTGTCTATCACAGTCATGCTTGGGCCAAAGGTACCGGTTGCATCTGTCCACCGATCTATTCGGTTGAGGAATCCGGATGCCGTCGGGGAAGCAAATGATGGATCAGGATCAAGCGTGTCAGTCACACCATATTGCGCCTGCAAAGATGCGATATCACTCACTACCGGTACCGCTGTACTATTAGGGAAAGGATTCACTCCATTGACACCGCCAGTCCTGGTGAGCTCACGCCTGGCATTGACGCTATACTCATACTGGTTCCATACCCCCAGGCATGAAAAACGCACCCAATCAGTACCATTCAAATTCACGACCGGATGATCGGTAGGGGCAGTATTTATCTCGGTTAACGTATTGATCGTTCGATCTGCATTTATCGCTTGAAGCCGCGCAAGGCTACAGTTAGTGGCTGCACCCTGCGTTTGGTGAAACAATACAACATCCCCCGCCTTGCAGCCGATAAGCCGGCCATCGAGCATAGGGGCAGTAAGATTGCCGGTTGCCCTTACTGCAGCACCACCACTTGCCGGGTTACCATAGCGAATGCGTACGATATCCTGTCCGGTCCCACCATCCACAATCACCACGGGGGAAAGATTGATGACCACCCCATCTTGGTTGATGGACGTGTTCATCGAGCACAAGAAAGGTGACGGCTCCTTATTGTAAAGTGGTAAGCCATACCCGGCATTCTGTGCATCACGCTGCATATAATAGAGGGCCAGTACACCGCTGGATTGCGCGTCTGAACCACTTGAAATCATACGTTTACGCGCTTCAAAACTGCTGAACAGGTTACCAATGGCTAACGTAGCCACCAATCCAATCAGGATGCCGATCAGCAACTCAACCAGGCTCATGCCTGTCTGCTTATGACGAGATTCAGGGCTGTGGCTAGTCATATTCAGTTCGGTGCCACATCGAAAAGATAGCTGGAGGCATTGACCTGATGATGCTTCCCACCCGGCACCTGCCAACCCACCGTCACCGTAATCATGCTATTGGTGATGGAAGAGAACGTTAATGTGCCATTCGGCAACTGTGACTGGATCCTGGTGCGGTCGATCTTGCTGACATACGTAGCCGCATCAGTACCATAAGCCATCATATTGGTGAGGTGCGTTTGCGCAATCAATTGCGCTTCGGCGCGGTAGCGGTTGTCACTACTGTTTTTAATCATGGCACTTTGCAGCCCTACCAGCGACAGGACACCCATGCTGAATATCACGACAGCCACCATAGATTCGATCAGCACAGAACCTTGCTGAATTGAACGTCCGCTGATTTTTTTTGACGACATCCTTAACATTTGCGCTCGTCCCCGTTTTCAGTCACAGATGGATCACACACACGTGCAAAACCACCCGCCGCCAGCACAATGCTTAATGCCTTACGTTCTGACTGGTTTACGCCCGAATTAGTGACATCTACCCTTGCAAGTCCGTTGGCCACGGCCGGATCCCTGCTGCCAAACCCGTTAAACACGACAGTCGTATTATCCGCGGTGACAGTGATGTTACTGGATGAACCTTCAGAGCCGGACTTCTGGGTGATTACCTTGGGGCATGCGGAAGATGCACTCTCAGCACTGACTAGCGCTGCTTCACACCCTATTTGCCAGGCGCCGTTTGATTGCAGGGTGAATCTCACTCTGGCGTTGCGTTTGATAGCCTCGGTCCTGGCTTGCTGCAGCCCACTCTTGATAGACTCGGTGACAGTGCGGATCTGGGAATTGCCTATAGATGACTGGAAAGCTGGAATCGCCAGCATGGATACCGTCATCAGCACCACCAGCGTAACCACCAGCTCTATAAGTGTAAAGCCTCTGGATTGCATGGCTAGCAAGAACCCGTAGACGAGGTCAACCAGCATGAAGCCCCGACCGTACCATCATATTTGGAGGTCTTGATGTTATCCTGGTCGACTGTGAATTCAAAACCGCCCATATTCTGAGCAGACTTACCGGTCGCAATGAGGGTATATGTCGTGGGGGTCTGGTTACCCACTGAATAATCAAAAAACTTGGCATCAACCGGGTTACAGACGAATCCGGCATAGCTAAGGTTATCCTGATAAAACTGTTCGGCCTGTACACGACAATTGGCAAGGTTAGAAGGCGCCTCTACCGCATTACCGCTCCTGATATAGTCCTGGTAACCAGGCACAGCGATACTCGCCAATATGCCCATGATGGCAACCACTATCATGATTTCAATCAGACTGAACCCGTGTTGAATTGCGCTGCGCATATTGAGACCTCTTTTACGATGTGCTTATCATGCAAACTGCGCCCGCACATGTAAAGTGCTGGCTGACAGAAGGCAGCATCCGGCCGACAGGCGGTCAGGCTTCCCGCCATCAGGCACTTGCGGTTTAGTGGTAAAATGCGGGTCTGTTTAAACCGGACTATGGATTATGCTTTCCTTCTGGACGCGATTTTTAGCGCTTGGCCTGCTGCTGGCACAATTAAGCGCCTGTGGGCTCAAAGGTGATTTATATCTCCCCGAGCGCCAGTACCCTCAACCTCAACAACAAACACCTGCTGCCAAGTGACTGTCTTTAATACCCAGAATGGCCTGCTACATGCCGAAAATGTAGCACTGCGCGATATTGCCGAACACCACCAGACGCCGACTTACGTCTATTCAAAAAACGCCTTGACGCAAACTTTTGCACGCTTCCAGGCCGGTTTGCTCGGTCATGACCATCTGATCTGCTTTGCGGTGAAGGCCAACCCGAGCCTGGCTATCCTGAACCTGTTTGCGCGCATGGGCGCAGGGTTTGACATTGTTTCCGGCGGCGAGCTGGCACGTGTCATTGCCGCAGGCGGCGATCCGGAGAAGGTGGTGTTTTCCGGCGTGGGCAAATCACATAGTGAAATCCGGACTGCGCTGGAAGCAGGCATTCTTTGCTTTAATGTGGAGTCTATCAATGAGCTGCACCGTATCCAGCAAGTAGCTGCCGAACTGGGCAAGATCGCGCCGGTTTCATTGCGCGTGAATCCGAATGTGGATGCCAAAACGCACCCTTATATTTCCACCGGCCTGAAGAACAACAAATTCGGTGTGGCATTTGAAGATGCATTGAACCTGTATCAACAAGCTGCGGAGATGCCAAATATCGCTGTGCATGGCGTGGATTGCCATATCGGCTCACAAATTACAGAGTTGTCACCGTTTCTGGATGCGCTGGACAAAGTGCTGGGCCTGGTAGATGCACTGGCTGAACGTAATATCCATATCCAGCATATTGATGTGGGCGGCGGTGTAGGCATTACCTATAGCGACGAAACCCCTCCCGAGTTTGCCACTTACACGGCAGCCATCATGCAAAAACTGGCAGGCCGTGGCGTGAAAGTATTATTCGAGCCTGGCCGCGCGCTGGTGGGTAACGCGGGTGTATTACTCACCAGGGTTGAGTATTTAAAGCCGGGTGAGAGCAAAAATTTTGCGATCGTCGATGCAGCCATGAATGACCTGATGCGCCCTGCTTTGTATGATGCGTACCATAACATCACCACAATTGCGGCTTCTTCAGCGCCAGCACAAACCTACGAAGTGGTGGGCCCGGTATGTGAAAGTGGCGACTTTTTAGGTCATGACCGCTCACTGGCGATTGCAGAAGGTGACTATTTGGCGATTCACTCCGCCGGCGCTTACGGCATGAGCATGTCCAGCAATTACAACACCCGTGCGCGTGCGGCGGAAGTGCTGGTAGACGGTGACCAGGTGCATGTGATCCGTGAACGTGAGCAGATTGCCGATCTGTTTAAACTTGAGCGCACGCTGCCATAGGGCTTATAAGCCTTCAATAAAAAAACCGAAGTCTTGAGCTTCGGTTTTTTTATTGGGTATTAATTGATGACTGCAACGCAGATTGCGCCGCTTCACTCAAGATAAGGTTAGTCAAAAATCACGGTTTTGTTCGCGTACAGCAAAATGCGGTGCTCGATATGCCAGCGCACCGCCTTGGATAATACCACCCGCTCCAGGTCACGCCCTTTCTGGATCAGGTCTTCCACCTGGTCGCGGTGAGAAATACGCGCCAGGTCCTGCTCGATGATAGGCCCTTCATCCAGCACTTCGGTGACATAGTGGCTGGTGGCACCGATCAGCTTCACGCCACGCTCGAACGCACGGTGGTAAGGGCGTGCACCAATAAACGCCGGCAGGAATGAGTGGTGGATGTTGATGATTTTTTGCGGATAACGTGCCACGAACTTCGGTGACAATATCTGCATGTAGCGCGCCAGCACGATCAGATCGATCTGGTATTGATCAAACAGCGCGAATTGTTGCGCCTCCACATCTGCCTTGGTTTCCTTGGTCACCGGCAAATAATGGAAATCTATGCCATAAAAAGCCGCCAGCTTTTCTGTATCGCGGTGATTACTAATGATCAGCGGAATATCGCAAGCCAGCTCACCGCTATGGTGCCTGTGCAACAAATCTGCGAGGCAATGGTCATACTGCGACACCATGATCGCCAGCCGCGTTTTCTGTTCTGAGAGTTTCAATTGCCAGGTCATGGCAAAGCGCTGTGCGACAGGGGAAAATGCCTGTTCAAAATCTGCCACTGCGACATTGAAATTGCTCAGGTCCCACTCGACGCGCATTAAAAACAGATTATTTTCCGCATCCTGATGCTGGTCTGCGTGTAAAATATTGGCATTGTGCTCATACAAAAATTGTGCGATCGCCGCCACAATCCCTTTGGTATCCGGGCAAGTAATCAGCAAGGTAGCAGTGTTTTTCATAACAATCGACGTAATAGCTAGCGACAAAACGCCGATTATACCTGATGCCTGCCAGCCCTTGTGACACGCTGTGCAATTGCGCCAGCCTCCTTTACGGAATTGATTTATGCAAACAAATGATTCACCGAATATCGTCCTGGCTAACCCGCGCGGATTTTGCGCCGGGGTGGACCGCGCCATCATCATCGTCGAACAGGCGCTGGAAAAATTCGGTGCGCCTATCTATGTCCGCAACGAAGTTGTACACAACAAGTTCGTGGTCGGCCAGCTGCGTGAAAAAGGCGCTATTTTTGTCGATGAGCTGGAAAAGATTCCGGCAGGCAATATTGTCATCTTCAGCGCACATGGCGTATCCAAAGCGGTCCGCGCAGAGGCAGAGTCGCGCGGACTCACCGCATTTGATGCCACTTGCCCGTTGGTGACCAAAGTACATATCGAAGTGGCAAAGATGCGCAAGGAAGGCCTGGAGATCATCATGATAGGCCATAAAGGCCATCCTGAAGTCGAAGGCACCATGGGGCAATCCGAGGCGGGTGGCATGTACCTGGTGGAAACACCGGAAGATGTACTGGCCCTGCAAGTGGCTGATGCGGAAAAACTGGCGTATGTGACACAGACCACACTGTCGGTGGATGATGCCACCCAGGTGATCAATGCGCTCAAGACACGCTTCCCGACGATTAAGGCACCTAAAAGCGATGATATTTGCTATGCCACGCAGAACCGCCAGGATGCGGTCAAAATCATGGCAAAGGATTGCGACCTGGTGATTATTGTCGGCTCCCCCAACAGTTCAAACTCCAACCGCTTGCGTGAAGTGGCCAAGAACCAGGGTATAGAAGCTTACATGGTCGATAACGCCAGCCTGCTGAACCCTGAATGGTTAAAGAGTAAAAAGAAAATCGGTATTTCTGCGGGCGCTTCTGCGCCTGAAGTATTGGTGCAGGAAGTCATCCAGGCCTTACATGCCATGGGTGCAACCAATGTTGAAGAGTTGCAGGGCGTGGTCGAGAATGTGGTATTCCAGCTGCCTAAAAACCTGGTCAGTGCCGAAAAGCGCACTCAAAGCCATACGGCAACATAAGCTGGTTTCATATCAGTTTCCCATCTCCTAGCGGGAATCCAGGCAAAAAAAACCCAAGCACAAGGCTTGGGAAAAGCAATATCCTCGGGAAAGGATAATTGGGGAAAATTGCTCGTTGTTGTTATTCAACACCGCGACAACATTGACCACTTTGGAGATGACAACGGCCACTTATGCTTACACGCAATTAAATGGCACATGAATAGATGTGCATTAAACATGCCAAAGCCAAGCTTAATTCAAGCAATTGATTAATATAGGGAAATTATTTTCAGCTATTTCACCGCGCCTGAAACTGGCTGTTTTAAACCACCATTCTGGTTTTAAAAAACCAACCGGGGCTTATCGGGGTGACCGGCGACGTTCGTCGGTGAACATCGGGAACAGCAGCGGCAGTAATAACAGTGTGAACAGGGTAGCGGTGATCAGGCCACCTACGATCACCACGGCAAATGGACGTTGCGTTTCCGAACCAATGCCGTGCGACAATGCTGCCGGCATCAGGCCTATGCCTGCCATCAGCGCCGTCATCAGGATAGGCCGTAAACGCGCAACCGCCCCTTCAATCACCGCCTCGCTGGCACGCTTGCCTTCCAGCATCAGGTGTTTCATCTGCTCAACCATGATCACCCCGTTCTGTACGGAGATCCCGGCCAGTGCGATAAAGCCGACCGCGGCAGACACTGACAGGTGCAAACCCGCCACCGCCAGCCCTGCCAGGCCACCCACCAGCGCAAACGGAATCATCAGCAGCACCAGCAAGGCATTTTTAACCGACTTGAATGCCCAGAACAGCAGAATAAAGATCAGCAGCACCGATAAGGGCACGATCACCATCAGGCGTTTCATTGCGCGTTGCTGGTTCTCGAACTGCCCGCCCCAGGTCATGTTATACCCTGGCGGCAATTTAACTTTGTCCTTAACAGCCTGCATCGCCTCTTTGACGAAGCTGCCCTGATCTCTATCGGTGATATTGGCTTTGATCGACACTATGCGCGAACCTGCTTCACGGCTGACACGCGACGCACCCTGTTTGATGGTCACCTCTGCCACTTCGCTCAACGGGATACTGCCGGCGCCATTGGGCAAGGCGATCGGCAGTTCATCGATATCGTCGACGGAATCGCGGTAAGATCTTTCCAGCCGCAAGGTCACATCGAAATGGCGGTCCCCATCATAAAAAGTATTCGCAGCATTGCCGGCCAAGGCGGTTTGCACCGTATCGTTCACATCATCGACGCGCAAGCCGTAGCGGGCCAGCTGGCTACGGTTCAGGGTGATATCCAGTTCGGAGTTACCGGAGATCCTCACCGCTGCCACATCGGTCGCGCCGCGCACACTGTTGATCGCATCGACCACTTCTCCGGCCTTTTGCTCAAGAATCGTTAGGTCACGGCCAAAAATCTTGACTGCGATCTCCCCTTTAACACCAGACAAAGCCTCTTCAACGCTATCCTGGATCACTTGGGAAAAATTGGTAGGCACGCCTGGAATTTCGTGGATACGGCGTGAGATATCCTTGATCAGGCTTTCTTTATCGGCGAAATGCCACTCACTATGCGGCTTGAGATCCGCCAGGATTTCCATATGGTAAGGCCCTTTGGGATCTGTGCCATCATCCGGCCGCCCGACATGCGCCACTACCAGATGCACTTCCTGATAGCTGTTCAGGATCTTCCGAATCTGCCGTTCGACTTCCTTGGTTTTCTCCAGGCTGGCGGATGGCGGCAAATCCACCGTCAGCCAGATGTTGCCTTCATCCAGCTTGGGTAAAAACTCGGAGCCCAGCATAGGCGCGCACAGCATGGTCACTACTAACACTGCCATGGACAACAGCACCACCAGTTTTCTTGCAGAAGTGCTCTTAAGCAGGATGGTCCGGTAGCCATCCTGGATTTTTTGCATCCAGGCGCTATGTTTTTCGGCCATATCCTCCAGCTTCATAGTGAACGAAAGCAAAGCCGGCACCAGTGTCAGCGTGAGCAGGATCGCCCCCAGTAATGCAAAACTCAGGGTGAACGCCATGGGCGAGAAAATCTTGCCCTCTACGCGCTGGAAGGTAAAGATAGGCAGGAAGGCGGTGATGATGATGGCTTTGGAGAACAGGATAGGATGACCCATATCAATCGCGGTATTTTTCAGCGTCTGCATGCGCCAGGCCAGCCCGGTATGCGCGGGATTGTTGTCTGTTTCCGCGACTGCCAGGCGCACCATCAAGGCCTCCACCAGCACCACGGCACTGTCGATGATAATGCCGAAGTCTACCGCGCCGAGCGAGATCAGGTTGGCAGACACGCCGCGCAGATCCATCACAATAAACGCAAACAATAATGACAACGGGATCACCGACGCGACAATCAAGGCCGCACGCCAGTTACGCAGGAAAATAATCAGGATGGCGACCACCAGTAAGGCACCGACGATCAGGTTTTCAGAAACCGTATGTACCGTATGGTCGACCAGGCCGGTACGGTCATAGAACGGTACTATTTTCACGCCAGGTGGCAGGGTTTCATTCACCTGGGCCACTTTTTCACGCAACGCTTCAATCACTTTGGCAGCATTCTGGCCTTTGGTCATCAGGATGATGCCTTCGATGATGTCATCCTGCTGGTTGAACGACACAATGCCGGAGCGCGGCCGCTCGCCGATACGGACTTCGCCCAGGTCACCCACCAGGATAGGTTTACCGTCACGGGTATCGACGACCGATTGCGCGATATCATCCACGCTGCGGTAAAGGCCGATGCCGCGCACCACCAGCGATTCATCCCCCCTGTGCATCAAACCGCCGCCGACATTGCTGCTGTTTTGGCTGATGGCCTGGTTGACCTGGTCGATGCTGACTGCAAATTTTTTCAGCAAATGCGGGTCCAGCTTGATCTGGTATTCCTTGACCGCGCCACCGAAACTGGTGATATCGGCTACGCCAGGCACCATACGTAACTGGGGGATGATCTTCCAGTCCTGGATAGCGCGTACTTCGCGCTGCGGCATATCTTTAGGCGCTTCGACCAGATAGCGGTAGATTTCACCCACAGCGGTGGTTAACGGTGCCAATGTCGGTTGCAGGCCACTAGGCAGGCTTACCCCTTGCAAGCGCTCCAGCACCTGTTGCCTGGCGAAATAATCGGCGGTGTTCTCGGCAAAGGTCAGCGTCACGACGGATAAACCGGTAATCGACACCGAGCGGATCTGGGCCAGGCCGGGCACTCCGCTCATGCCGTGCTCAATCGGCAAAGAGACTACCCGCTCAACCTCTTCGGGCGCCATGCCCGGCGATTGCGTGACAATGATGACGTGCACATCTTCGACATCCGGGAAAGACTCGATCGGCAGGTTTTGAACCGCAAACCAGCCAAATATCATCAACACCACGGCACCAATCAGCAAAAACACCCGCTGCTGCAAAGAAAAAGTGATCAACGCTTTCAACATGTCCGGCTTTCGATTATCTGTGTCATAGGCTTGCGATAAGTAGCCCCGGCGCTATTTGTTCACCGACAAATCCGAGTTGAGCAAAATCGCCCCGCCGGTCACGACGCGTTCGCCAGCCTTGAGTCCTTGTTTCACCGTCGCATATTCCCTGCGCTGCACATCCAGCGTCACTGCCCTCTTCCTGAAATGCAGCGGACGCTCCTCGACAAATACATAGCTATACAAACCTTCGGTGATCAGGGCGCTGTTAGGCAGGCGAATGACTTTATGCCGGCTGGTGTCCAGCGGTGTGATACGCGCATACATTTCGGGCTTGAGCTTGCCTTTGCTCTCAATCACGCAGCGCACGGGAATACGCCGTGTAGTGGTATCCACCATCACACCTATGGTTTTCACCTCGCCGCTAAACACCTCGTCAGGATAAGCATCCACTTGCACACTGACCTTCTGCCCCTGTGAAATGCGGCTTAAATCGCGCTCAGGCAGATCAATGCTGGCCCATAAATTGGTCGGGTCGGTCACGATAAACAAAGGGTCGGCCGCATCCGGCCTCACTTCACTGCCAGGGTTGATATTGCGGTCTACCACCGTGCCGCTGATAGGCGAGCGCAAGGCATAGTTGTCATTGCCAGCGGTAGACACGCCCAGGTTCTTCAACCGTGCTGAGGCGCGGTCAGATTCGGCGCGCGCCAACCCGAAATCGGCTTGCGCGGTCTCTACCTCTTTTTTGGCGAGCACGCCGCCTTCCATCAACATGCGGTTACGCTCAAGGACTTGCTGTTTACGTTGTAGATCCACCTGCGCCTTGCGGGCATCGGCCACGGCACCGCCTACATCCGGGGAGTCCATGATCAACAGCGCCTGCCCGGCTTTTACCTGGTCACCGACCTGTGCCTTGATCGTCATTGCCCGACCGGCCACCGGTGAAAACACGCGTGCCGTGCGGTTCTCATCCAGCATGATCTTGCCGTTCAGGGGCTCAGTCACCGGTACCGGGATTTCAGTGACAGCCTCCACTTTCAAACTGGCGACTTGCGGTGATCCGGCCGTCAGTACGATCTCGTTTGCCATACGCGGTGCGGCAGCCTTCTCGGCAGCATGTAGCGGGTGCCCCGTGAAAGCCAGCCCTGCCAGCAAGATTAAGCCGCCAGCCAGTAACCTGGTCCTGGTTTCAATAAACCTGCTATCAATCAAAGAGAGGTGCATTGGATATATTGTTGTTTTCATAATCATTGAGTATTAAAAACTTGACGGGTCGCTGCCAGCCAGGCAGACCATGACTTGGCATAATCTGCTTTGACACTGGCCGATTCCAGTTGCAAGGCACGCAGGATCCGCCGGGCATCCAGCAGGTCCATCACATCCATGGCACCATGCTGATAGGCAAACTCTGCCGCATCCGACGCTTTTTGGGCTTCTGCCAATATGCTCTGATCAAAACGCCGGTTTTTGTCTATCGCGGCTTCCAGGTCAGCTTTGGCGCTCCGCATTTCCGCCAGCGCGGCTGCCCTCACCTGCTCCTTGGCGTCCGTTGCAGAATTAAAGTCTACCTCTGCCCGCGCAGCTTCGCCTTCATACTGGTAATTGATGAATAAGGGAATGCTGACCGATGCACCCACAGTATCCGGTCCGGAACCTGGTTCCTGCCCGGGAAAGTGCTGATAAGCCAGTGACCAGGTCAGGTCCCGGGTTTTCAAGGATTCTGCCAGCTTCCTGGCCTGTTGCGCCTGTTGCATACGCGCATCGGCTGCCTGTACATCCGAACGCTGCGTTAACCACGCCTCACTCTCCTGCACTGCAGAGTCTGCGTTCAAAACCGGCCAGGGATCTGCCACATACAAGCTGGCGGCTTGCTGGTCTTTGCCTATCAGATAAGCCAGCAGTGCCTGTGCTTTTTGCAAGGTGGCCTCGGCCTGGCGCAAATCATTTTTACCACGCAAGGCATCGACACGGATACGCGCCACATCCGCAGAAGCCACATCGCCCGCTTTCAGGCGAAACTCGGCTGCCTGCAAGGTTTTTTCATAAAGCTCAACATTCAGGCGCTGTATCTGCACGGTGTCTTGCGCCAGCTTGAGGTCATAATAGGCATTGACCATGGCCAGCCCCTGTTTACGGTAGGTATCTTTCAGATCAAATTCGGAGGCTATAACTGCGTTCTCAGCGACGGAAGTACGCAGTTCGCGCTTGTTGCCACGCTCATATAACTGGCTTACCTGTACGGTGGAGTTAAACGTTTTGTCCCATAAACCGTTATTGCCGTTCTGGTTCATATTGCCCTGGCCACGGTTGAGATTCAGGCTGGAAACACCCAGCGACAATACTGGATTAGGGCGTTGACCGGCGATCAGGGTGTCTGCTTCGGCGGATTGCACCGAGCGTTTGGCAGCCAGCAATTCACGGCTGTAACTGGAGAATAGCTGTTCTGCCTGTGGCAACGTCAGGTGGTCTAGCGGAATATTCTGTAAATCAGTCGAGGACGTATCCTCTGCATGCAATGGCGATAACCAGAACGCAAACAACAAATAGCAAACGTACCCCGAGTAACGCCACAACATTGCAATTCCTTATGTTCGAGCTATTATTTTGCAATCATAATACTGCACGTCACTTACTACAATCTTTCACCTGCTAACATTTTGTTACGCTATTTTTCACTTCGCCTTTTCACGCATAAGCATGGACAATCCAGCCGGGTTTGGTGACAATACCGGCATGTCTGCGCACTACAAAACACCGGTTTCATCCCTTATCCTGATTCACACACCTGACTTGCAAGTGTTGCTGCTTGAACGTGCAGACAAGGCCGGCTACTGGCAATCCGTCACTGGCAGCATAGAAGCCGGCGAAACCCCATATGATGCAGCCATCCGCGAAGTCAAAGAAGAAACCGGGCTGGATGCGCTGGCCTATGATTTCCAGGATTGGCAGGCCAGCAATGTTTACGAGATCTACCCGCACTGGCGTTATCGCTATGCGCCCGGCGTGATTGAAAATACCGAGCATTTATTCGGCTTGTGTTTACCCTCTGCATTGCCGGTCACCCTGGCGCCGGATGAACATACGCGTTATGAATGGGTGGATTGGCGCGACGCGGCCAAAAAAGTATTCAGCTGGACCAATGTAGACGCCTTGAAAAAACTGGGTGAGCACCACCATCTAGTATTATGAATATCTAGGCTAGTGGCTTTTGATTCTACTGGCCTTTGGAATACCTTAATGATTGGGATAAATCCTGATCGGCTGTAAAATACACTTTCTATGAAAGCCGGGTTGAGCCCGAACTCTGAAAAGCATGCAAACTGCCACCATCCAATTTGAGAAATTCCAGACCGCGCAAGACGATGATTGTCAGGCGCGTATCCTCGCGGCCCGCAAAAAACTTGGCAAGCGCCTGGTGATCCTGGGTCACCACTACCAGCATGAGAGCGTATACCGCCATGCGGATTTTTCAGGTGACTCGCTCAAACTATCCAAATATTGCGACAGCCTGGATGCGGAATTCATCGTTTTCCTAGGTGTGCATTTCATGGCTGAAGTGGCCGATATCCTGAGCCGTCCTGAGCAGATCGTAGTGCTGCCAGACCTGGCCGCCGGTTGCTCAATGGCCGACATGGCCAACCTGGCCAAAGTAGAACGCAGTTACCGCGAGCTGAGCAAAGTGCTCAATTTTGACGAAACCATTACGCCAGTTACATACATCAACTCCGCCGCTGACCTGAAAGCGTTCTGTGGCGAGCATGGCGGGATTGTCTGCACCAGCACCAACGCACCAAAGATCCTGGAATGGGGTTTCAGCCAACGCGAAAAAATCCTGTTCTTCCCTGACCAGCACCTGGGTCGCTGGAGCGGCTACAAAATGGGCATCCCGCTGGAACAGATGCCGGTATGGGACCCTGACCTGCCTATGGGCGGCCTGACCGAACAACAAATCAAAGATGCCAAAATCCTGCTGTGGAAAGGTCACTGCTCAGTGCACCAGATGTTCCGCAAACAGAATATCGACCAGTTCCGCGCGCAGCATCCTGACGGCAAAGTGATCTCCCACCCCGAAACTGCATTCGAAGTGTGTATCAACTCTGATTACGTCGGCTCTACTGAATATATTCTGCGCACCGTCAGCGAAGCCGAGCCTGGCACCAAGTGGCTGGTCGGCACTGAACTGAACCTGGTGACCCGCCTGGCTGAAGAAATGAAACCGCAAAACAAACTGGTGCAGTTTATGAGCCATGTGGTGTGCGAATGCTCAACCATGGCGCGTATCGACCCGCAGCACTTGGCGTGGTGCCTGGAAAACCTCGCAGAAGGCAATATCGTCAACCAGATCAAAGTGCCAGAACATGAAGCCAAACTGGCTAAACTGACACTGGACAGAATGCTGGCGGTATCCTGATGACAACCTGTGCGCTGTGTCAACCAGCTTCTCAAGATGTGTTATGGCAGGATGATTTTTGTCGTGTAGTACTGCTGAATGATGCTGATTACCCGGCTTACTGTCGCGTTGAGTTAATTACGCATGTTAAGGAAATGACAGACCTGCCTCCCGCAGACCGAGCACGCACCATGAGAGTGGTGTTTGCAGTTGAAGCAGCGATGCGGGAAACTATTCAACCGGACAAGATCAATCTCGCCAGTTTGGGTAATAAAACTCCGCATTTACATTGGCATGTGATTCCCAGGTTCGAGAGTGACAAGCACTTTCCTAATAGCCACTGGGGAGCAGCGGTGCGGGATTCCGGGGCGCAGCCATTGAATAAGTCAGTGAGAGATCAGTTGCAGAGAGTGGTGGCTGAGCGTGTGGAATGTGCGCTCGAGAGTTGAGCGTTAGTTATTAAGTAAGTACATTCTTTTTCGTAGTTGCTCAGGTTAGAAAATTTTTGTCTGATGCAACATTTCTTTTCGCCCCTCGGCGACCCTCTTTCTTATGCTTGTCCATAAGAAAGAAGGCAAAGAACAAGACACCCTAGCTTCCGCTTTTCCCCTCCGTTGCTCATCAACGTGGGCGTCCAACATAACTCGCCCTAGCGACTTGCAAACTACGCAAGCCACCGCGGAACTCAAACAGATGCTGGCCGACAACTCCCACGCTGATTGCGCTACTCGGCGCGTCAGATAGGGGCCCTTGAAAGGCACACGCTTATCAATTTGAGTGTAATTCTTTTCACTGCATCACGCTCAAACGCGGCAAAACTTCCTTAAAGAATTAGAGTTACTCAAGTTGAGTTTGGTCTTCGAAATTTAAAGTTCCTGAGCGCGCTGAATGTCCCATGCCTAAATCAACGTTTCATCGTGGTGGTTTTAACCGGGCCCCTATCTGACGCGCCGAGTAGCGCAGGCAAAATAAGGAGGAAGGGAGCGACTGTTTGAGTCCCGCAGCAGCTTATGGCTTTTTATAAGCTGCCAGGTCGAGTTTCGCGACCGCTTGTTTTGACGAGCAACGCAGGAGAAAAGCGGAAGCTAGGGTGCCCTTTCTTTTGGTTACATTTTCTTTGGGCAAGCAAAGAAAAGTAACTCGCCCAGGGGCGAAAGAAAATGCCGAATGTACTAAGAATTATCTACTAAGAATTACAAGAAATGTGACACTCGCTCTTCAATCATAACCAAGCTAGGCATGAACCTCGCCTGGATTCTGGCCGACGCCAGAATGACAAACCGTTACACCGCCGCAACATTCAACAACTGCAACGCCTATGCATGTCTCCTGACCAATCTGCCCACTCCCCGCAACCACCCCAACAAATCATCCACATAGGTATACAACACCGGAATCACCAGCAGACTCAACACCGTTGAAGTAATTAACCCGCCTATCACCGTAATCGCCATCGGCGCACGGAAACTCGGATCTGCACTCCATCCCAATGCAATCGGCATCATGCCTGCCGCCATTGCAATCGTCGTCATCACGATAGGCCGTGCCCGTTTATGGCAGCCATCAATAATCGCGTCAAAACGGCTGATCTTCGACTGCTTGCGCGCCATGATGGTGTATTCCACCAGCAAGATGGAGTTTTTGGTCACGACCCCCATCAGCATCAGCAAACCGATCACACTAGGCATCGAGAAGCTGTTATGCGTGACCAGCAGCGCAAAGAAAGCACCGCCCAGCGACAGCGGCAAAGCCCCAAGGATGGTTACCGGTTGCAGGAAGTCGCCGAACAACAGCACCAGCACCACATAAATGCACATGATGCCTATGATCATGGCCCCGCCAAAACTGCTGAACAGTTCGTTCATACGCTTGGCATCGCCGGCTTCAAGCTGCTTCACACTCGGTGGCAGGTTCTGCATGGCAGATAGCTGCTGTACTTCGCGCATCACCTCGCCGATCTGGCGTTTATTCAGCTCGATATCAAAAGTGACGTTGCGCATGCGGTCCATACGGTCTATCTGTTGCGGACCGCTGCCCATGCGCACGGTGGCGACAGTTTCCAGGCTTACGCTGCCATTACGGGCAGGGACGCGTAACTGGGCGATTTCCTGCAGGCTGCTACGAACGCTAGGCCCCAGGCGTACACGTATCGGCACCTGACGTTGCGGCAGGTTAAGCTTGGGCATGCTGTTGGAGAAGTCGCCTGACGTTGCAACACGGATGACTTGCGCAATTGCTTCTACCGTTACGCCCAGTTCAGCCGCTTTATCCACGTCAGGAATGATCTGCACTTCCGGCCGCTGTAGGCTGGCGCTGGAGGTAATATTGCCCAAGCCGTTGATGCTACGCAACTGATGCGCCACTTGCTGGCTGGCATTTAACAATGCCACCGGGTCATCACTGGCCAAGGTCACTTGCAAACGTTCGCCAGTTTCGCCTGAGCCTACCGAAATGCGTGCGCCAGGCAGATTCTTCAAACGCTCACGCAGATCCGCTTCGATCTCGGACTGCTTTTGTTTACGGTCACTGCGGTCTGTCAGGCTGATGATCAGGCTACCTTTGCGCACATCGGTGGTGTTTTCCGCTGCGTGTGGCCCGCCACCGCCGGTACTGGCCGCGCCGGCAGCGCTGAATACCGCTTTGACCTCCGGGTGCTGCCGCACGATACGCTCCGCTTCATCTACCAAACGGCGGGTTTGTGACAGCGGCGTGCCGGGTTGCAGCTCGATATTGACCTTGGTCTGGCTGCTATCAGAAGACGGTACGAAGCCTTTAGGCAGTAAGGGCATCAGGCTCATGGAGCCGATGATAAACAGCACAAAACCAAGCACTACGGTTTTACGGTGGCCCAGGCACCATGCGACCCAGCGCAAATAGATGCGCATGGTAGTGGAGGTTTGTTCTTCTTTTACCGGATGCGGTTTGAGCAGGTAGGCCGACATCATAGGCGTCAGCAAGCGCGCCACGATCAGCGAGCAGGTAATGGCAATCGCAGCGGTGATACCGAATTGCTTGAAGAACTTGCCGGGAATTCCGCTCATAAAAGCCGTCGGCAGGAAAATAGCCACCAGCGTGAATGTCGTCGCAATCACCGCGAAGCCAATTTCGTCTGCGGCTTCCATCGCGGCCTGATACGGCGTTTTTCCCATGCGTAAATGACGTACGATGTTCTCGATCTCCACGATCGCATCATCGACCAGGATACCCACCACCAGCGCCAATGCCAGCAAGGTCAGCAGGTTGAGCGAAAAACCGAAATACTGCATGAAAGCAAAGGTCGGGATCATGGACAACGGCAACGCCACTGAGGCAATGATGGTCGCGCGCCAGTCACGCAGGAACCACCAGACCACCAGCACCGCCAGCAATGCACCTTCGTACAACAACTGCATGGAGCCGTTGTAGTTGTCTTCTACCGGCTTGACCATGTTAAAGGCCTCAACGATCTTCACCTGTGGATGCAATTGCCGGAATTTATCCAGCGCTTCGCGCACATGCTTGGCAACCGTGACTTCACTGGTGCCTTTGCTGCGCGTGATTTCGAAACGGATCACTTCTTTGCCGTCGTAGCTGGCATAAGTACTACGCTCGGCATAGGTATCCAGTACTTCTGCCACTTGCGATAACTTGATGTGACGACCATCGCTGATAGGGATATCCAGGCTCCGTACCTCATCGGCACTATGCAATGCACCCAAGGTACGCACCGACTGGATATTGTCACCGATATCACCACGTCCGCCCGAAGCATCCTGCTGCACACGCTTGAGTTGCGCCGAGACATCGCTGACATTCACACCCAAACCAGACATTAGGGTCGGGTCGAGGTTGACCTGCACTTCACGGTCTACACCGCCGGTGCGGGTGATCTTGCCGACGCCTGGCACTGACAGCATGGCCTTGCTGATCTCGTTATCGACGAACCAGGACAGCTCGCCCTCGTCCATATTATTGGCTGACACGACATACGTGAGGATAGCGCTGCCGGTAGTCGTCAGCTTGGAGACGGTCGGTGTAGTCACTGCCGCCGGCAACTCCGAACGCGCACTGTCTACCGCATTGCGCACTAGGTTCAGCGCTTCTTCACTGTTGGTATCTATGGTGAATTGCACGCTGATGCTGACGCCGCCATCGGTAATGACGCTGGACATATGCTCAATGCCACCGATAGTCGCGATCTTGTCTTCAAGCTTGCGCGCCACTTCGGTTTCCAGCTGCGGTGGCGCGGCGCCTTCCAGCGTCGCGCTGACCATGATCACCGGCAGTTCGATATCAGGGAAGTTTTGTTTACCTAACTGGTTCAGCGACCTGACACCCAAAAAGGTCAGCACGACGAACAGCAGGATTGCCGGAACCGGATTACGGATCGACCAGGCCGAAAAATTCATGCTTAAACTCCGGCCTTGGCAGTGGTCACCACTTTTACGATGTCGCCATCATTCAGGAAAGCGCCGCCGCTTAGCACTAGTTTGGCACCGGCGCCCACCCCGCTCAATACTTCAATCTGCTCCTCCAGCGTGCGGCCGGTTTTAACCTTGCGCTGCGTGATCCTGCTCATGCCATCCGCATTCACATCGCCCAGCACGAACACGTAAGCAAAGCCGTCGCGGTAAGTCACGCCACTGAGCGGGATCGCCAGTCCTTGCTGCTGGCCGACATCGATTTTGCCCTGTACATACATGCCAGGCTTGGCGCTATTTTTGGGGATATCCACATACACCAGCGCATTACGTGTGTTGTTATCCACTACCGGCGAAATCAGGCGCACTTTGCCTGCTACCATTTTGCCGCCTGGCAGGCTCAAACTCACAGTCTGGCCGTTATGCAGCGCAGCCTGCTGGTCAGCATTCACTTCGCCGCGCCATTCGATACGGTTCTGGCGGATAAGCTTGAACAGCTCGGTGCCGGACGACACTACATTACCTAGATTGGCAGATCTCTCCGAGACGACACCATCGTCGGGGGCGACCACCTTGGTCTGGCGGATACGGATACGCTGGTTTTCCAGTTCTGCTTCGGATAAGGCGAGATTAGCCTTGGCGGTTTGCAGCGCAATCACATATTCATTAATTTTTTGCGCAGACAGTGCACCGCTATCTTTGATTTCATTCGCCCTGTCGGCATTGCTTTTGGCCTCAGCCAGCGCGGCTTTGTCTTTTTCTACCGTTGCCAGCTGCTTCTGCAAATCCGCTTTCACGGTCTCATCTGCCAGCAATACCAGTGGCTGGCCTTTGCTGACCTGCGCGCCGACTTCCACCAATACCTGCTGGATACGCAGGCCGGAGATTTCGGCACTCACCAGCGCCTCTTGCCATGGGTAGATGCTGCCGTTCAATACCAGTGTCATTGGCCACTGCACGCTGACAGGGCTGGTCGCTTGTACGCTTAGACTGGCTTTACTGACTTCGGCACTGCCTTTGGCTGCCTGGCGGTTGCCGCGTTTTCCTTCCATCTCAGCCTTATGCAAAGGATGCTGGATAAACCACAAGCTGACTCCGACCAGAATGGCTGCAATCACCAGAAATTTAGCTTTTTTAGAAAGTCTTCCCGCCATGTTATTTACCTTTTTCTGTTTGCTTATTTAGTCCAGCTGGCCTGGATGGATCAGATTTAGATTGATCCACTTTAGAAGGATCTGATTTAGGTTGCCCAGCTCTGTACTGTCCAGCTTCTGCATTTTTGCGCTCCTGGTTGGCTTGCTGCTGCACGTCATACCAGTCGCCACCAAATGCTTTATAAAGTGCTATCCACTGCAACACCCGGTTTTTTTGCTGCGTGACCAGGTTCAGTTCGGCATTGATCTTCTGGCGCCGCGCATCTTCCAGTGATAGCAAATCGATCCCGCCGGACTTCCAGTTCAATTCAGCCGCCTTGAAATATTGCGCATACTGTTGTGCACTGGCTTGTTCCGATTGTGCACGCCGGGTGGCACTGTCCAGATTGACCAGCGCCTGCTCTACTTCCTTAAGTGCCTTCCGCACGTCTTGTTTGTAGGTAGCCATCAGGCTGTCAAAATTGGCACGTGATTCGGCCAGGTCAGCACGTAAAGTGCCCCCATCAAAAATCGGCAGTTTGACCGAAGGCCCATAAGACCAGGTGTCAGCGCGGGTCACCGTACCACCAAAATTAGTACGGCGATAACCGATAGAACCACTCAGGGTCAGGCTGGGATAAAGCTGTGCTTTTGCTACACCCACATTGGCGCTGGCTTCAGCCAGGTTACGCTCATCGATTGCCAGGTCCGGCCGGCGCGTCAGCAGGTTGGCGGGGAGTGCATTCACTTCAAACATGGCGGGTTCAGGCATGCCTTTACGCTTGGCGAGTAGAGTACGCAGCTCAGGCTCCGGCATATTGGTGAGCTCTACCAACGCCTTCACCAGACCATCACATTCGGCCTGCTGCCCGTCCAGCGTAGATTCGCTGGCATGGGTGGCTGCCTCTGCCAGCGCCAGGTCAGACGGGGCGGTGAAGCCGGCCTTCGCTGAAATGCCTGTCAAACGGGCAGTCTCTTTTCTAGAGTTATACGCCCCTTGCAAAGCATCGACGGATGCCTGGCAGGCACGGTAATTCACATAGTTGTTTGCTACTTCTGCCGCGACCGTCAGGCGCGCATCATGCCAGGCGATTTTTTTCGCTTCCAGTTGCGCTTTGGCTGCCTGTTTGGCCGCCTTGATCTTGCCGAACAGATCGACTTCCCAACTGGCATCCAGTGCAATCGAGTCAATTTCAATGGTGGTGGCAGGGAACGCACCACCGCCACCGCCGCCTTTGCTGCGGTTGATACTGCCGGTGCTGCTTAAATCCGGGATACCTTGCGCGCGTGCCGACAGCACATTTGCACGTGCGGTGCGTATATTGGCCAGGGCGATCTCCAGCGAAGGGCTTTCTTTTTGTGCCTGCGCCAGCAACTGGTCCAGCACCGGGTCTTTGAACTGCGCCCACCAGTTGGTCAATGAGCCCAGATTGCCGTCATGCGGCAACGGGGCCTGCCATTGCTCAACGGTGACCGGGTTCGGGCGTATATATTCATCGATCACCGAGCAACCCGCCAGCGGCAGGATCAGTAGCCAGTGCCAATATTTACTTAGCTGCATTGCCTGGCTCCATTCCCTGTAATCCGTGCAAGAACAAATTCACTGTGAATGCCAGGTGCGCTTCGGCATCCCAGTCTGCATCCAGTACGCCGAATAATGCTTTGGTGCGCGGTGCGGCTATCAGCAACTCACAAAAAGACTCTGCGGCCTGCATGAAGTCCTGCGCCGGCAATGTGCCCTTTGCCGCGTAAAACCGGAAAATCTCGGCCAGCATCTGGTGCAGGCGCTTAGGACCAACTTCTTTCATGGCGCGAGAAAGTTCGGGCAGGTGCGAGGCTTCTGCGACACCGATACGGAAAAAAGACAGCATACGTGGCTCGAGCACCCGGTTAAGCATGAAGCGCCCGACGTCGGTCAGCACTTGCGCCAGAGATTGGTTGGCTAAATGGTCAATCTGCACCATGGCAGAGACATCTTTTTCCACCATATGTTTGATCGCGGCAATCAGCAGCGCATATTTATTATCAAACCGCTCATAAATAGTACGCGTAGAAACCCCGCACACATTGGCAATACGTGCCACGCTGGTCTGGGTCACGCCTTCAAGCATGAACAGTTGCAGCGCCTGCTCCAGCAACAGCGTGTGACGCTCTTGCTCAGTACCCGCTTTCGGACGACCGGCTTTGACTTTATGGGTTGAAATATCCATAGCGGATGAAGATATATGAAGTTGCATAAATAAAAATAAAACGTTTCATTTTTATTTTTATGCATTTTCAAGAAAGACGCAAGTATTTTGTTGTATCGGCTGTGATACCTTGCACTAACGTCAGCATTTCCCGCTGCCTGCCGTACAGGTTTGTTATACTCGCATCACTTTAATTTTGTCGGGATGTTTCCAGGCATGGCGCTGAAATCCACCATCTATAAAATAGACCTCAATGTTGCGGATATGGACAGGCATTACTACCAGCAACACAACCTGACGCTGGCCAGGCATCCCTCTGAAACTGAAGAGCGATTAATGGTACGCTTGCTGGCATTTGTACTCTATGCAGATGAGCATTTGCTGTTCGGTAATGGCCTTAGCGAGGATGACGAGCCAGACTTATGGCAGAAAGATCTGACCGGGGCGATTGAACGCTGGATTTGTGTAGGCATGCCTGAAGAGCGCGAAATCCGCAAAGCCTGCGGTAAAGCGAAGCATGTGGTGCAAGTGCTGTATGGTGGCAGGACTGCCGAAATGTGGTGGGCGCAAAACAGCAAAGCTGTACTTAAGCTCGATAACGTCACCATTATCAACCTGCCGGAGACCGGGCAACTGGCAGCGGCTGCCGCAAGAGGGCTTTCCATCAGCTTCACCATTCAGGATCAACAGCTATTGGTCAGCTATGATGGTGGCAGTTTCGAGGTCGAAGTGCAAAGGCTGAAAGAAGCCGTCTGACTCAGCTAAAAAGTGAATCGAAGTAACGAAAAAGCCGGCAACTGCCGGCTTTTTTCTTATGGGAACAAGTGATGCTCAGCCGGCCAGACGCCACTGTAAGTAGCTTCCGGATGCCTGGCGACCAGGCGGCGGCGGATCTCATTCAACCGGCGTAGCGGCACAGACACTATCATCAGGATATTGCCCTGCTCAATCACCCGGCTAAACGATTTGATACGGTAACTGGGTGCGGCAGTCGCTACCGCAGCCGCCCAGGCGGCACATGCAAGCGCACCCAATACCATGCAGTATGGGATCACTGTCAGCGAGACCTCGCCAAACCACCACGGCACCATATAAGCAAGTACCCCGCCGAGCAAGCCAAACAAGGCACCAAACAGGAAACCACCCATCGCGCTGTAAACGACATCAGATCTTTCCATGGCTACCGCCTTGGGCAAGTTACCCAGTTCCTGCTCTTTGTCGGCATGAAAATGGATGTGGTTTTCTTCTATTCTTTCCAGCAGCAATTCATCCATGATGATGTTGGCACTGTTGATATCAGGCAAAACAAAATAGAGTTTACGTCTCATCACGTTCTCCTTCATCAATTTCCTGGATCCGGAATCGTTTGATAAGCAAAGCGCGCAAAAATTCAGTTTTTAACAAGTGTCTGGTTCATGGATTTATTCCAATTACCACGGCCCTGATTGCTGTTATTGTTCATCCAGTTTGCCCATCCACACGCTCCTGAATTTGGCCAGCTTATAGCGTAGCCCTGCACCTTCATTGGACAGCGCATCCAGGAACTGCGACAGCCTTCTGGACTTAATCACGGTGTAAAAGGTAAGCACGCTGACCGGGATGAACACCAGCGTGAAATAGGCTGCTTTTTCCAGCACACTCGTCTGGGTCAGGTCTATCAGGTTCATCCCCAGCAGGCCGCTGGTCATGGTGCCGATCAGGCCAAGGATAGTCACCACCGTCAAGCGGACCACGGTGTCTGCCTGGCGTTTGATTTCTTCGCCTTCCAGGTATTCGGCCATATCCATGATGCGGCGGCGGGTTTTTTCGAACAAACCTACAGAATCCAACTGTTTCAGCATCAGCGCGAATAAATCCCGGGCAACGGCCTGATCAGAGACATTCTCGAACCAGTAGCGGTGGGTAAAACGCAAAAATACTGCCGTCGCATTTCGAATACGGCTGCGGAACTGCTTGACCGAGACTTCGCTCTGGATGTCCAGCCGGCTAATGGCTTGCACCATGCGGTCAGAGAGCATCAGCAAGGCCGCTTTCTGGAAATGCGCGATCAGGAACAGCAGGAAATACTGGTTCTGGTAATGGCGCTTAATGCCGGTTTTGTCGTTGGTGAATACGCGGTGATGGTGATTACCCACCACCACAAAATTCTGCCCGGTGCACATGATACGACTACTGCTCCACGGGTCCTGCCTGCTGTCATCCCAGTATCTGTCGTAACAATTATTTTTTTCAAAATCCTGCAGGAAATGTTCAGTGAAAGGCAAGGTATCTGAATGCCATGGCTGGCAAACCAGGCCGAGCCGGATCAAATCCCCCCGGCTGAGTTTGCTGACATCATCGAATGCAAGATAAGCCATCAGTGGCATGCGCTGATATTCGATTTCACGGTAACGTAGCGCGCCCTGCTGCTCGGAGTAATGTTGCACCAGTGGATGCATCAGCGCAGACCAGTGCAGGGAGACACAAGGCACATGGTTTTGTTTAACGAAGGCAAGATAGCGGGCTTTGTCTTCATAATCCGAAGCTGCAATCACCTGCCCATGCTTGTCCAGCCATTCGATACGCTGCGCACAATGTCCGCCTTCGCCATCCGACTCCCAATAGTTAGGGTAAGTGCGCCCCAGACGGTAAAGAATCTCCATGGCCTGCTGCAACGGCAAGTCTGTGCCGTTGACCTCCAGCGCCAGCATAGCTACATCCAGGTCGAAAAAGAAATAGAGCTCTATATGCGAAACACGCAAGCGGATGGATTCGGCCTGCCCTTGCAGGGTGATACTGACTTCACGAATATCGTTGCGGCTAAAAATATGGATAGGTGATTCCCCGTAGCCTCCTGATTCGCGGCCATGCTTGCCCTCGCCATATAAAAACCGCTGCGCAAACGGCATGAAGGTGACGAATTCCTGGTAGCGGGTTTCACTTAAAAAGGGAGAGTCGTGCAGGAATTCGTCTTTGATTTCTACCCATGGCGAATCCGGTACGCTTTTAAGGATGTCCCAAGGGCAGTGCACGGTACCGGTATCATGGTGATCGGTCATCAATTGCACAGGCCACAATAATGTCTGCCTGAAGTCTCTTACGATGCTGCTTTGCAGGTTATCCGCCATGAGATGTCTTTCGCCGATTTGATTGCTTACTATAGCCTTCAATTTCCCGGCAGGATTGCTGGATAAACGCGGGAAATCCCTGCCAGATAGCCGGGTTCAGGTGCAGTAGCGATACATGGACATCATTTCCGCTCCGCTATTCACCAATTCGTATACCACCATACCCGCACCAGCGAACACCACGCCCAACCCTGTCGTAAGAATGATCCTGCCGGTGGATAGCGAATAACTCTTGAGATAGACGACCCAGATACGTCCAGCCCAGATCAGCAAAGCCAGCATAGCAAGCGACTGCAAGGTGGCAGCCAGTTGATAAAGTGGCCTGTCTGTAGCCTGCACATAAGTGGCCTGCAAACCGGCAAGCCGGGTTTTGAATTCGCTAGCAAGCTCTTTATTCGGAGAGACGTTGCCGGTATGCATATCGCTGGCACACAGCACACCCTGCTCAATCAAAAGCCGGATCTTCTGCATGCCTTTTTCCATTGCTATCCATGACCTGGCCGTCACCGGATCAGCCATACTGATATTCGTCAGCGAAGCCGCAAACACCTGTATCACCAGCACCACGCCACAAACGGCACAGACAAGCCCGAAAAAGCGCACGAAGCCATCCTGCACGCCCGTGATTCTGGCTGCCAGGTAAGTGAGCATCGCCAGACCCAGCAATCCGAACAACAAGCGTATTGCTGCAAATGCATGTGCCGCCATGCCTTTCTCACCATTGACCAACTGCACCGGGTTGGTCACTTCCGGAAAAACCACCGTCAGGACCAGTGCAATCGCGAAAGAAAGTAATAAGAAAGCAATTGATTGCTCAAGTTTAGCCTGGGGATTGTCAGCCATGACATGCTCTTGCACCAGATCGGAAGGACGGGTCAGCATATGAATGGCTTTGCTCAGATAACCCGGTAGTTCTTTTAAAACATTTTCCAGTGTCGGCTGCATGGCATCTCCCCTTATAGTTTTGCCTGCCTACCTTAACATTGTTTTGCATACTCCATGACCAGCAAATTGTCATGCACAACCAGCTGCACATAAAATTTTGCCGGAATACCACATTTGGCATAAAAAAAGCCGGCAGTGCTGCCGGCTTTTCCAGGGTTGTTATGTCACTGGCCTTGCATCAGCCATACCCGGAAGTTATATCTTCTGGTACACCTCAGCCCCTTTTTTCACGAACTCGATCGCTTTTTCCTGCATGCCTTTTTGCAGGGCGGCTTGCTCGTCGACACCAAGTTTATCTGCATAGTCACGCACATCCTGCGTAATCTTCATTGAGCAGAAATGCGGGCCGCACATGGAGCAGAAATGGGCCTGTTTGGCGCCTTCCTGTGGCAGGGTCTCATCGTGGAATTCCTTGGCTTTTTCCGGATCCAGGCCCAGGTTGAACTGGTCTTCCCAGCGGAATTCGAAACGTGCCTTGGATAAGGCATTGTCACGGATCTGCGCGCCAGGATGGCCTTTCGCCAGGTCAGCCGCATGTGCTGCGATCTTGTAGGTGATGATACCAACGCGCACATCCTCTTTGTCCGGCAGGCCAAGATGCTCTTTCGGCGTTACGTAGCAGAGCATAGCACAGCCATACCAGCCTATCATGGCCGCGCCTATGCCTGAAGTGATATGGTCATAGCCTGGCGCGATGTCGGTGGTCAATGGGCCCAATGTGTAGAACGGAGCTTCGCCACAGTGCTCCAGTTGCAGGTCCATGTTCTCTTTGATCAGGTGCATAGGTACATGGCCGGGGCCTTCGATCATGCATTGCACGTCGTGTTTCCAGGCGATCAGGGTCAACTCGCCCAATGTTTTCAACTCGGCGAATTGCGCTTCATCGTTGGCATCGTAGATAGATCCTGGACGCAAGCCATCACCAAGCGAGAACGACACATCATATTGCTTCATGATCTGGCAAATGTCTTCGAAATGCTCATACAGGAAAGATTCTTTATGATGCGCCAGGCACCATTTCGCCATGATGGAACCGCCGCGGGACACGATACCCGTCATACGTTTAGCCGTCATCGGGATATACGCCAGGCGTACCCCGGCATGGATAGTGAAGTAATCCACACCCTGCTCTGCCTGCTCGATCAATGTATCGCGGAAGATCTCCCAGGTGAGGTCTTCAGCCTTGCCGTTCACTTTTTCCAGCGCCTGGTAGATAGGCACGGTACCGATAGGTACCGGTGAGTTACGGATGATCCATTCGCGAGTTTCGTGGATGTTTTTACCGGTGGACAGATCCATCACAGTATCGCCGCCCCAGCGTGTACCCCACACCATTTTCTCTACTTCTTCAGAAATAGATGAACCTAAAGCAGAATTACCGATATTGGCGTTGATCTTGACCAGGAAATTACGGCCTATGATCATAGGCTCGATCTCGGGGTGGTTGATGTTGGCCGGGATAATCGCACGGCCACGTGCCACTTCGTCACGCACGAATTCAGGCGTGATCACAGACGGGATGCTCGCGCCATAGTTCTGGCCCGGATGCTGGGTTTGCAGCAATTCGCTCATGTTTTCACGGCGCTGGTTCTCGCGTATGGCGATAAATTCCATCTCCGGCGTAATGATGCCCTGGCGCGCGTAATGCATCTGGCTGACATTCTGCCCAGCCTTGGCACGTAATGGCTTGCGATGCAGGTTGAAGCGCATTTGCGCCAGCTCAGGATCCACCAGGCGCTGGTGGCCATATTCGGAAGTCGGGCCGTCCAGTTGCTCTACATCGCCGCGCTCGGTGATCCATTGCGCGCGCAATGCCGGCAAACCGTTACGGATATCGATTTCTACCGTTGGATCGGTGTAAGGGCCGGAGGTATCGTAAACCACCACCGGAGGGTTTTTGTCGCCACCAAAGCTGGAAGGCGTATCACTCAGCGAGATTTCACGGAATGGCACCTGGATATCGGGGCGTGAACCTTGTACATAGATCTTGCGCGATTTGGCAAATGGTTTGGTAGCACCTTCGTCAACTTTGGCATCTGCGTTGACGAATTTTACGTTCTTGGATTGAGAAACCTGGGATTGCGGAGTCTGGGACTGGAGATTTTTGTCTATGGCATTCATTGAGCATCCTTAAAAGAAATAGACGTAAGGATGCTGTGATTTGCATTCCCTACGGCGGTATCAACCGCGTCAGGTTCGAAGGGTAACTCTCACTGTAAAGCTTAAAAATTAAGGATTTACAGACCCCTAGCAAGGAACGGATTGTGCGCGAAATCGCCGGAGAACGCAAGTAATCATAAATTTTGAAATGCCCCATCTTGACAAACAGACAGGTCTGTCTACAATAATATTTCCCGACACAATAAGAATACGGGAAACCTTTTACATCACAGCTCAGGAGAGAAAAATGGACGTCTTATTGATAGGTGCAACGGCCTGTACTACCGCTTTAATTTTATCCGCATGGTTAATGACTTTTGCCCGCTGGTTCCCGATTCAGGGTATCGATGGCGGCTTTCTGGTCGATTACAAAACCATGATCCGTGCCCACGTGGATTACGCCTTGATGGCGCTTTTTCAATTGGGATTTTTTGCCGCATCCAAAAGCGCGGGCATTGAATTACATCATTTTGCCTGCGTGTGCATGGCGATCGGTGGCTTTACCAACCCGACCATTTTCACCATTGCCGCGTTTGACACCGACTTCTGGAGCAAAATGAAATGGAAGGTATTTTCTGCCATCAGTTTTGTGCTGACAACGATTGGTTTTATGACGATTTGTTACCAGCTGATCTGTCACGTGTTGTGCCATTAATAGCACTATTTGATGAATCCCAGGCCCCTGCTAGCACAGGGGCTTTTTTATCGTCACAAAATTGCCAAATTCCAATATAAGTCAAACAGTTAACAACGGAATAAAGCTTTGAAAACTGCATTATTTCCAGGATTGATTTTTTTGTGTTGCCATAAAATATAAATTGAAACAATTATATTGAGAGCAATCCCAAATGGATTGGTATAGCATTTTCTTTTTCAGAGCAGGGACACCGACCGCCCTGCTCTATGGCAGTTACAATCCCTGGTTGGTTGTGCTATCGGCATTGGTGGCGATCGGCACCTCGGTGCTGGCACTACAGTTGACCCGCCTTTCGCAAAACCAGACTTCACTGGTATCGCAGAAGTTTTCCATTATTGCCAGCTCAGTTTCCCTGGGTGCCGGCATCTGGGCCATGCATTTTATCGGCATGCTGGCTTATGCAATCTGCACCAAAGTCACCTACAACCCTGAAATCACCATGATTTCGATGATGCCTGGCATCCTGGCATCTTATTACGCGTTAAACCTGATGTCGGAGAACAAGCTTGATTACGGCAAGCTGATCAAGGGTGGGTTCTCGGTAGGTACCGGCATAGGCGCTATGCATTACACCGGCATGCTGGCCATGAAAATGGAACCTGTGCTCAAATTTGACCTGGTCTGGGTGCTATTGTCTGTGGTGGTGGTCGTTTGTTTAGCGACACTATCGCTGTGGACTGGCATATTCCTCAGCCAGCAGGGCAAGTTACCTGCCAGGGTGAGTATCGTTCTCGGCGGTGTGCTAATGGGCAGCGCTATCACGGCCATGCATTACACCGGCATGGCATCTGCACGTTTTATCGGTCAGGCACAACCCGGTTTCAATCCGGAAGACAATCAATCCATCTCGCTGGCGCTTGGCATTACGCTGGTCACCATACTGATAGGCATCATTGCGGCGGCGATCAATGTGTTGATCAGCTACCGGCAGGCACTGGCCGGCATCAAGGTCAGCGAGACCCGCTTATCCACTATCCTGAATACGGCGGTAGATGGGGTAGTCACTATCAATACCAATGGTGAAATTCTTTCCTGCAATGAAGCGGTGGAAAAACTGTTCGGCTGGCGAAAAGCCGAGCTGGAAGGCAAAAATATCGCCTTACTGGTGCCGGAACCTGGTTTGTCTGACCATCTGCATTACTTTAAAAACAACAAGAACAGCGTCGCCGGCACAAAGATTCTGGGCGAAGGCCTGGATCTAGCTGCCATCAAGAAAGACGGTTCACGCTTTCCTATCCGCCTTGCCATGGGCGAGGTCAAACTGCCGTCAGAAAAATTATTTGTAGGCTTCATCACCGACCTCAGCCAGCGCCAGGCGATTGAAAAAGCCATCCGCGAAAAAGACCAGCAGATCCGCTCCATGATGAACAATATTCCCGGCGTGACGTTCCGCTGCAACCTGGATGCAAGCTGGAGCATGCGACTGATCAGCGACGCCGTGGTAGAAATGACCGGCTGGTCAGTGGAGGATTTCCTCAAAGGTTCGATTGATTTCGCACGGCTGATACACGCCGACGACGCGCAACGTATACAACCTGTCGTCGAAGCGGCAGTTGCCAACCGCACCAACTATGCCATTGAATACCGCATCACGGACCGCAATGGCAATGAAAAGTGGATATCGGAATTTGCCTCCGCCATTTACGCGAATGACGGCACAGCCGAAGCGCTGGACGGTGTCTTGCTGGACATCACTGAATCCAAGCAAAAGAATGCCGAATTCGAGGGCATTGCCAATGCCATTGACCACTCTACCTCCATGGCGGAATTCAGTATAGACGGCTTTGTGTTGACCGCTAACCAGCGCTTCCTGGATCTACTTGGCTATACACTGGCGGAAATCGTCGGACGCCATCACTCCATCCTTTGTCCGCCGGAATTCATCACCACAGACCGTTATAAACAGAAGTGGCTATCACTGAACCGGGGTGAATTTGTACATGGCGAATTCCTGCGCTACGGCAAACATGGCAAACAAATCTGGATCCATGCCTCGTATAGCCCCATCCGTAACATCGACGGCAACGTGATCAAGATCGTGATGTTCATGATAGACATCACCGAGCGCAAGCAGATGGAGCAGGAAATGCTGCTTGCCAGGGATAAGGCCGAACAGGCCGCCAGTGCCAAAAGTACGTTTCTTGCCAATATGAGCCATGAGATCCGTACACCTATGAACTCCATCATCGGTTTCAGTGACTTGCTGCTGGATACCGCCATGCAGCAGGAGCAGCGTAACTACCTGACAACGATCAACCAGTCAGCCAAGTCACTGCTGTATCTGCTGAATGATATCCTGGACAGCGCCAAGCTTGAAAAAGGCATGCTGGATCTGGAGATCATCGATTTTTCCATGCGCGAATTGGTCGACAGTGTCATTTCTTCTCTCTGGCTGCAAGCGCGCAAAAAGAACCTGGATCTGAAGTTGTCGCTGGATACAGCTGCTGCAGGTTATTACAAAGGCGCCGAACACCGGATACGCCAGGTCCTGACCAATCTGCTCGGCAACGCAGTCAAGTTCACCGAGAAAGGCCATGTCGAATTAAAAGTCTACGTCGATACGCAGGGCGCTATCCACTTTGACATGACAGACACCGGTATCGGCATTGATGCAGACCGCCTGGAGAGTATATTCGACCCGTTTACGCAGGCAGATGCGACCATGAGCCGACGTTTTGGCGGTACCGGCCTGGGCACCACTATCAGTAAACAGCTGGTGGAACTGATGGGCGGACAGATCACGGCCCAAAGCAGCATAGGTGTGGGCAGCTGCTTCAGTGTCACATTGCCGCTGCCGGAAGGTGTGCGGATGGAAGAATCCACGGAAGCTATCACGCATGAATTCCTGCCATCCCTGAATATCCTGGCTGCCGATGATATTGAACAAAACCGCAAATTGCTGAAGATCATGCTGGAAAAACAAGGCCATAGAGTGACACTGGCCAGCAATGGCCAGAAAGTGATCGATGCCCTGCAAACCCGCTCATTTGACATTATTTTGATGGATGTGCAAATGCCGGTAGTAGATGGCTTGACTGCCAGCCTGCGCATACGCGAAATGGAACACGAACATGGCTGGGACAGAACGCCGATCATCGCCCTGACCGCCAGCGTACTTGAACAGGACCGGCTGGCTGCAAGACAGGCAGATATGGATGGCTTCAGCTCCAAGCCGATTGAATTACCCGTATTGCTGGCAGAGATTGCACGCGTGCTGCACGGCGTCACTATTCTCCCGGCCGGCATTGCAACTTATCAACAGCCGGCACCACAGGATTTCGACCTGCGAAAAGGGGTTTTGCTGTGGGGTGATCAGCAGACGTATATCGGCGAAGTCAGCCAGTATGCCCTTGAGGTAGCAGGTCATGTCACCGCCCTGAAAGCCGCCGTGCAGGCAAATGACTATGCTGCGCTCAATACGATCGCGCATGCCAACAAAGGCGTCAGCGCCAATCTTGCCTTGCCGAAGATTCAATCCGTGTATGTCATGCTGGAACAGCTGGATGCTGAAACATGGCAAGAATCCACAGCGCTGATCGAAACATTACAAACCTATGCGCAAGCTTTGCAGCAGGCTATTTCCCCCTTTATCAGCACGCAGGCTACCACAGTGGAAAATCGGGCAGAACCGACTGAAGCCGATACCGAACAATTTGTCAGCTGGCTAAAAGAATTGCGTGCACTGGCCGCTATGGCTGAACTGGATGACGCTTTGGTTGACTCGCTTCTGCAGCATTCTCCCCCTGACTCACGCGCGGCAACAGCCGCCATTATTCAATCACTGAATGACTTTGATTTCGAGCAGGCGGTGATTGAGATAGACCTGCTATTGGAAACGCAGGCATTAGGAACAACTTCATGACGGACTACACCAGCCAACCCCCTAAAATCCTGATTGTTGACGACGAACCGCTCAACCTCAAAGTACTCAAGCAAGTCCTGCAGGACGACTACCGACTCAGCTTTGCAAAAAATGGTTTGGATGCGCTCGAGCTGGTGAAAAAAGAGCGTCCGGGATTGATACTGCTGGATGTGATGATGCCAGGCATGACCGGGTTTGAAGTGTGCCAGCAGCTAAAAAATGATCCGGAAACGCACACCATCCCGGTTATTTTTGTCACCGCACTGGCAGATGAGACAGATGAGTCACAAGGGTTCAAGGCGGGCGGGGTCGACTACATCAACAAGCCGATTTCACCGGCGATCGTACGCGCGCGCGTCAAAGCGCACCTCTCCTTGATCCATATCGACGAGTTGAAAAACACTCACCTGGAGCTGATCCAGCGCCTGGGTCGCGCGGCAGAATTCAAGGACAACGAAACCGGCATGCATGTCATCCGCATGAGCCATGTCTCCGGCAGGATAGCGCTGGAACTGGGCATGGGCGAAAATTTTGCTGAACAGCTGACACATGCAGCGCCCATGCATGATATCGGCAAGATAGGCATACCGGATAATGTACTACTCAAACCCGGCAAACTGGATGCAGAAGAGCTGGAGATCATGCGTACCCATCCCCGGCTGGGTGCCGATATCCTGGATAAATCCACCTCACCGCTGATTAAACTCGCCCACAGCGTGGCGCTCTACCACCATGAAAAATGGGATGGTACCGGCTACCCGTTCGGCCTTAAAGCGGAAGAAATTCCGATAGAAGCACGCATTGTCGCAGTGGCTGACGTATTTGACGCGCTACTCAGCAAGCGGCCTTACAAGGAAGCGTGGACGGTGGAAAGAACGGTGGAAGAGATCACATCGCAAAGCAACCGCCATTTCGATCCCACGATTGTGGAAGCCATGCTGAACTGCCTGCCGGACCTGATCGCCATTAATGCAAAATGGCGCGAAGAATAATCTTCACGCCATTTATGTGTTTGCCTAACGGTTAGCTGACCATTTTAAACAGCCTGGCTTTTATACGATGAAAAGTCAGACCTGGCCTAGCCCAGCTTGTTTTTCAGCAACTCGTTGACTTGTGCCGGGTTGGCCTTGCCTTTGGAAGCTTTCATACACTGACCTACCAGGGCATTAAAGGCTTTTTCCTTACCGGCTTTGTACTCTTCAACCATGGCCTGGTTGGCCGCCAGCACTTCATTGATAATCGCTTCAATCGCGCCGGTATCAGAAACCTGCTTGAGGCCTTTGGCTTCGATAATGGCATCGACATCGCCCTCACCAGCCCATAAGCCTTCGAATACCTGTTTAGCGGCATTGTTAGAGATAGTGTTGTCAGAGATACGCTTCAGTAACGAGGCCAGCTGCTCAGCTGAAACCGGACTTTCGGTAATGTCTTTTTCGTCTGCATTCAATTTTGCAGATAACGCACCCATCACCCAGTTTGCGGCCTGCTTGGCGTCGCCGCCGGCATTCACCACTGCGACAAAATAATCCGCCACTGCACGTGAACTGGTCAGGTTGCTGGCGTCATAGCTTGAGAGTTGGTACTCACTGGTAAAACGTGCTTGCAGCGCTTGCGGCAGCTCGGGCATTTCCGCCCGAACACGTATTTTATCAGCTTCAGTCACTTCCAGTGGCAACAGATCCGGGTCCGGGAAATAACGGTAATCGTTGGCCTCTTCCTTGGAGCGCATGGCGCGGGTTTCGCCGGTATCCGGGTTGAAAAGGATAGTGGCTTGTTGAATGGTGCCACCATCTTCCAGTGTTTCGATCTGCCATTGCGTTTCATACTCAATGGCCTGCAACATGAATTTGAACGAGTTCAGGTTCTTGATTTCACGGCGGGTGCCCAGTTTCTCTGTGCCTTTGGGACGCACTGACACGTTGACGTCACAGCGGAACGAACCTTCCTGCATATTGCCGTCACAGATGCCTATCCACTGCACCAGTTCGTGCAGTTTTTTGGCATAAGACACCGCTTCTGCAGCACTGCGCATATCCGGCTCGGTAACAATCTCCAGCAACGGCGTTCCCGCACGGTTCAAGTCGATACCAGACATGCCCTCTACCGCATCATGCACAGATTTACCTGCATCTTCTTCCAGGTGGGCGCGGGTGATATTGATGACTTTTTCGTAAGCTTCAGTATTTTTTCCGGCAGGCACCTGTATCGTGATTTTACCTTTACCGACCACCGGTAATTCAAACTGGCTGATCTGGTAACCTTTAGGCAAATCCGGATAAAAGTAATTCTTGCGGGCGAAAATGCTGCGGGGGGCGATCTCGGCATCGATGGCCAGGCCGAATTTGATCGCGCATTCCACCGATTGTTTGTTCAATACCGGCAACACGCCTGGCAAGGCGATGCTCACTTCACAAGCTTGCGTATTCGGCTCGGCACCATAGGTGGTCGAAGCACCACTGAATTGCTTGGATTTGGTTTGTAACTGCACATGGGTTTCCAACCCGATCACGACTTCCCACTGCATTTAGATCTTCTCCAATGCGGCTGGCATTTGCGTATGCCAGTCTGTCACTTGCTGATAGGCGTGGCCGATATCCAGCATGCGCGCTTCATCAAAATAATTACCGATAATCTGCAGGCCGACCGGGAGGGGTTTGCCTTCGTTGCTTTGCGCAAAACCAGCAGGAATGCTCATGCCCGGCAGACCAGCCAGGTTAACGGCAATAGTGTATAAATCTTCCAGGTACATGGCGACCGGGTCGCTGGTCTTCTCCCCGGCCTTAAAGGCTGTCGAAGGGGCAGCGGGGCCCATGATCACATCACAGTGCTTGAACGCTTCCACAAAATCCTGCGCAATCAGGCGGCGGATCTGCTGGGCTTTCAGGTAATAAGCGTCGTAATAACCGGCGCTCAACACATAGGTACCGATCAGGATACGGCGCTTAACTTCGGCACCAAAGCCTTCGGCGCGCGATTTGGTATACATCTCTTGCAGGTCATTGTATTCAGCCGCGCGGTGACCGTAACGCACACCGTCGTAACGTGAGAGGTTGCTCGAAGCCTCTGCCGGAGCCAGTACGTAGTAAACCGGGATCGACAGGTTATTGTTCGGCAGGCTGATATCGACGATTTCAGCGCCCAGTTTTTTGTATTCGGCAATCGCTGTTTCAATCACTTTGGCAACATCGGCACTCAGGCCTTCGGCAAAGTATTCTTTTGGCAGGCCGATACGCAGGCCTTTCAATGGCTGATCGCCAGACATGGCAGACAAGCCGCGGGTGTAATCTTCTTTTTCACGGTTGACGCTGGTGGAATCACGCCCGTCAAAACCGGCCATCACGTTCAGCATCAGCGCACAGTCTTCAGCCGATTTAGCCATAGGGCCAGCCTGGTCCAGGGAAGAAGCAAACGCGATCATGCCGTAGCGAGACACCAGGCCGTAAGTGGGTTTAAGCCCGGTAAAACCACACAAGGAAGCAGGCTGGCGGATAGAACCGCCGGTATCGGTACCGGTGGCCGCTGCACATAAACGTGCTGCCACTGCCGCTGCGGAACCACCAGAGCTGCCACCCGGTACACGGTCCAGATCCCAGGGGTTTTTAACGCCGCCAAAATAGCTGGTTTCGTTAGAAGAACCCATGGCGAATTCGTCCATATTGGTTTTGCCGAGGTTAACGGCACCGGCCGCATCAAACTGGCTGATCACATGCGCGTCATACGGCGCAATAAACTTCTCCAGCATTTTCGAGCTACAGGTGGTGCGCCAGCCTTTGGCACAGAAAATATCTTTCTGCGCGAGCGGGATACCTGTCAACGGGCCGAAATCGCCGGCGGCGATGCGCGCATCAGCGGCTTTGGCCTGGACCAGGGTTTTTTCTTCGTCCAGCGTGATATAGGCATTGATGGTGGGGTTCAACTGCGTGATACGCTGCACATATGCTTGCGTCAGCTCGACACTGGAAATTTGTTTGCTGGCCAGTTGTTGACCCAGCTGTTTGAGACTACTGTTAATCATCATAAAAACCGTATAGGAAGTGGCGACTGGTTGTACGATCAGTTCGTTCGATCAAGTGTTATTCGACCAGATTTATTCAATCACCTTGGGAACAAGATACAAACCATCCTGCGTGGCCGGGGCGATAGACTGGAACAATTCACGCTGGTTGCTCTGGGTGACCACATCGTCCCGCAGGCGCTGGGTGACATCCTGGGAATGGGACATAGGGGCAATACCGGTGGTATCCACGGCCTGCATCTGCTCGATCAGGCCCAAAATGCCGGAAAGTTTGTTTAAAGTTTCTTGCGCTTCATTGTCACTGACTTCGATGCGAGCCAGATGCGCAATACGTTTGATGTCTTCAAGATTGAGTGCCATAGAGGATAAGTCTTCAAGAATTCGAAATCACATCTTAATTTCATGTGCGTTTTGCGCTATTATACCTTGATTTTAAGCCACGATTTTAAGCCACGCCCGGCTGACAGTTCAAAAGTGGGAATTTTACAGGATAAAACATGTTCGGTGCACTCAACAGCTACTTCTCCAATGATCTCGCAATCGACCTTGGCACTGCCAACACCTTGATTTATGTGCGCGGCAAGGGTGTCGTGCTCGACGAACCGTCAGTAGTGGCGATCCGTACCGAAGGCGGACCTAACGGGAAGAAAGTATTGCTGGCAGTTGGCTCTGACGCGAAAAGCATGCTGGGCCGTGCACCGGCCAACATCCAGGCGATCC